>Ga0189284_100070_pt1 | contig 169777 bp, 155 predicted proteins | sample N32C7minimetaG_FD_130314 | JGI IMG/M metagenome (GOLD analysis project Ga0189284, IMG submission 130314) | Marine microbial communities from the Costa Rica Dome - N32 C7 mini metaG | ecosystem: Environmental > Aquatic > Marine > Oceanic > Photic zone | place: Costa Rica: the Eastern Pacific...
CTCGTTCACATCACCGACCGCAATGGAGAAGGTCTCTGTATAGGTCGCACCGGCCGCATCCGTCGTGGTCACCGTCACATCAACAGAAGCCTCCGCCTCATGATCCAGGCTCACACCGTCCTTCAGTTTGAGTTCGCCACCGACGACCTCGAACCGGGCATCATCCACCGCATAAGTGTGGGTATCACCGGCATCGACATCACTTGTGGAGAGTGTGCCCACAACCGCACCAGCGGCATTCTCGGCCACAGAGCTGTTTGACAGGCTGATGTCACTTGGCCCCTCGTTCACATCACCGACCGTCAGTGTGAAACTTTGTTCAAAACTTAGCCCTGCTTCATCCGTAACGGTAATCGTTACTGCGACCTGAGGGTTGACTTCATGGTTGAAGCTCACGCCCGGACGAAGCTTCAACTGCCCATCGACAATTTCGAAGCGGGCATCGTCCACTGTGAAACTAAGTCCGCCACTACCGTTTGGGTCATAGGCCGAGAGATTGCCGATTACAGCACCCGGTGCGTTTTCATCAAACGACAAGTTGGAGAGCTCAATACTTTCCGGTGCGAGATTGATGTTCTCTTCCGATTGAGCGGCAGCGCTAACGCCTGCTCCGTCTCCTGCTGCGACCGGACCTGTGGATGACCGGGAGGCGAGATCAACCTGATCGAATGAGACGCCGACCTCTCCGGCATCCACCCGAGCAAGATCAGGGCGCTCTTCTACAAGTGTTTCAGGAAGAGGTGTACCGGCTTGCCCCGTGGTCGTGTATCCGTTTGCCGAATTGCCCGCGTCCACGCCGTTTCCCGGTGCAGTCAGGCCGCCTTCGCTCCGTGTCGGCTGCACATTGCGGGCCGCCGCGCGATCATTATCCTCATTGGTGTCGGCAGTTGCGACGCCGTTCACCTGTTCGGAAGATACGAAGTCTGATGCGCCTTGTTCGGCGTCAGTTGAAAACGTATCCGCGCGTTCGATACCCATATGGATATTCGGGTTTGTCACGTCATCAGCCGCACGCGCCCCTTCGAGATCCGTCAGGTCTGCCTCAGCCTCATCACGCTTGGGCCGCCGGGCTTCCTGTTCACCAAACAGAAAGAGGTCATCCGCACCAGTCGCACTGCTCGACTGAGTGGGTTCATTTCCTTCGCCATCGCGGTTCACATCATCAGCCATTTGGCACCTTCCTACGCAACTCAAGGTTTGGCCCGCACAGATCAACGGTCGGCCATCATGCCTCAACCAACAAGGTTGAAGTGGGGACCCTCCCAAGACGACGGGACGGTCCTTCAGTTGCTAACAAATGTGAGATTTGGGCGTTAACTCCCGGTCAAGATTTCTGGTTAACAAATACTATGTATGATCGAGATCATTTTGACTGGTTAAGAACACATTAGGGAAAGTACCAGTTTGACGCAATTCGGCAAAAAAACGGCTCAAACTTTCAGTAAATCCACGCGACCTTTTTCGCATAAGAAAAATTAACCAAAAAACAAATTCTTACCCGCACTGTTGCTGCTTCGTGGGGCCGTGAGTAAGCCTGAATGGGCGTCGAGTGAATGAATAGCGATACAAGAGACAATAAATCTGCAATCACGTTGCGGGCAAAACTGCGCGCAGCGTTTGCGTCGCTCAAGATATTTGTTGCCGGCGGGCGCGACGCGAAGTTCAATGCCTTTCTACCGCAGAATTCCAGCCCGTTGAGCAGACCAGTTCTGGTCGGATCGATCGCGATCAACTTTTTTGCCCTTGCTACACCACTCGCCCTTCTGCAGGTCTATGACCGGATTATTCCCAATCAGGCCATAGAGACGCTGACGCTGCTTGTCTTTGGCCTTATCAGTATCATGCTGATCGACGCGGTGTTTCGCTATGCCCGCTCCTGTCTGATCATATGGCACGCGATGCAGCTTGATCACACGCTCAATGTCACGCTGGTTGACCGGTTTCTCGACACACCTTCACTGGAGTTCGAAAAGGAAACACCGGGCGGCTATATGGACAAGCTGGGCGCTATTGACACCCTTCGCGACTTTGAGGGCGGGCAATCACGGTTGCTGATGCTTGATCTTCCCTTTGTCGCTGTTTTTCTGACGTTGATTGCCGTTATTGGCGGGTCGCTCGTCTATGTTCCGATCGCGCTCTTTGCCATTCTGGTTGTGGTTACGGCACTTAGCGGAAGCGCCCTGCGCAAAGTTCTGAATGATCGATGGGCCTTTGACGACCGTCGTTACAGTTTCATTGTGGAGACTCTCAACGGGATACCTGCCATCAAAAGCATGGCGATGGAACCCCAGATACAGCGCCGATATGAGCGGTTGCTCAAGACCGGGGCATCTGCCACCTACCGCACCATCGAGCTTGGCGGTATTGCACAGAGTTTCGGGGCCGTGTTCGCCGGCGTCACCATGGTGTCTGTGGTTGCCGTAGGCGCCATGCTGGTGATCGATGGCAGCATCTCCATGGGGTCGCTTGCCGCGTGCACCCTTCTCTCCGGCCGAACGATCCAGCCTCTCCTGAAGGGTTTGAGCCTGTGGACACAATTGCAAAGTGTTGATGTCGCGCGCGAGAAGGCCTCAAGTCTCTTTGATCTCAAACCGCAGAGCGGCAATACGGTCGAGCCCGTCAGCAGGCTTGCCGGCCTGATTGAATTGAAGAATCTGTCTTTTCGTTATGGCGCAGGCGAGCCGGATATTATCTCCAACGTGTCGGTTAAAATTCAACCCGGCGAGATGATCTCTTTGACCGGCATTGACAATTCCGGGAAATCAACCCTGGTACGTCTGATTTCTGGTGTGCTTAAACCGAGCCAGGGGCAGGTTATGATTGATGGCATGGAGGCTAGCGGTCCCCATCATCAGGAATTGTCCAACTGGATCGCTTATGTGCCCCCTCATCCCGTTGTCTTTCAAGGCACGATCCTTGAAAACCTGGCCATGTTCCGGACGGGCGACGCGATTGACAATGCACGTCTGGCCGCACGCGCAATCGAACTTGAGGAAGAGATCCACCGTCTTCCCGACGGCTATGACACAAAGGTTAATCAGGGTATTGCCGAGCAATTGCCGATGGGTTTTCTGCAGCGCATGACGATTGCACGCGCACTCGCCCTGAAGCCGCAGGTTATGATCTTTGACGAAGCCAACAATTCCCTGTGCGCCAAGGGCGATGCAGCCGTCATGAAGGCGCTTGGCGTCCTGAAAGGCGGGCCCACCATTATCGCCGTGACCCATCGTCCCTCGCTCATGCGACTTGCCGACCGTCGTTTTGTTATGGCGGATGGTGTTCTCTCGCAGGACATGGGTGCCGGACAAGCAGAAAACCCAAACGCCACACCCTCTCAATCTGACAACCATATGGTGGCATCATGAGCATTGCTATTGAGAATGCCGGACAATCTTATGCTGGAGGGCGCGGCGCGCGATCTACCGACAATAAGCCACAAATCGCTTCGCTCCTTCATGGTGGCAAGCTTTCCGGTTTTGAGAGCAATTCTGCGGCCGGTGCCTGTCTCCTGCCTTTGCTTGACCAGCTCGGATGGCGGGGTGAAGCCCGGCACCTGGCGGAGGCGCTACCGCATTTCATTGATGACCTGGACCTTGATGATGTGCGCACCATTCTGTCCAACCTGAATTTCTCGACCACAGCCAAACATGTGAAACTGAGCGCGCTGCGCCCGAACCAGCTTCCCTGCCTCTTCTCAACCGATGGTGTGAATATTGGTGTCATCTACGCAAAAGAAGGAGACACACTTTCCATTTTCGATGGCAAGACTGAAGCCAATGCGACGATACAAGCGGGAAAGATAGCCGGGACCGCCTATTTTGTGGAGCAAACGGACCGCACAGATACAAACGCACTGCCGCGGGCTGCCCAGAAAAGCTGGATATGGAGCGTCATTGGACGCTTCAAAAGGCTGGTGCTCCAAACATTTGCCATCAGTTTTATCACCAACCTTACGGCCCTCATGGTCCCGATTTTCATTATGGGGGTTTATGACCGGGTTATCAGCACCCGATCTTCAGAAACACTGGCCTATTTTGTTGCCGGCATTCTCCTTATCATTGCGGTCGAAGCCGTCCTCCGCATGATCCGGGGGCGGGCTCTGGCCTATCTCGGTGCGCGGATCGACACGCTCGTGGGGGGCGCATCGTTTCAACAGCTTCTCTACATGCCGGTCACCATGACAGAGACAGCCCCTGTCAGTGCGCAGCTCGGGCGCCTTCGTCAATTTGAAGGGGTACGAGAGATTTTTACCGGCCCGATTGCCGCTGCCGCTTTTGATTTGCCTTTCGTCATTATCTTTGCCACCGCTATTTTCATCATTGCCGGTCCTCTTGGCTGGGTGCCCGTCACCCTCATTGCGGCCTTTGTAATCTTCGGTCTCGTTATGGCACCAATCGTCAAATCAGCGACGGACCGCGCATCCGAGATCCGCAACAAGCGGCAAAACTTTCTGATCGAGCTGGTTACCAAGCAGCGGACTATCAAACAATGCGCCGCAGAAGATGTGTGGCGAAACAGGTTTCTATCCATCTCCGCGCGGGCCGCCTTGTCACACGGCGAAACAGCGCGGCAGAACATGTTCATTCAAACTGTCGCCCAGGCCCTGATGACCATTGCCGGGGTCGCAACACTTTATATCGGGACCATCTTTGCAATGGCGGGCGACCTGTCCGTCGGGGCGCTGATCGCGACCATGGCCTTTGTCTGGCGCGTACTTGGTCCGATCCAGTCGATGTTTCTGAGCTTTTCGAGAATTGGCCAGGTTGCCCAGAGCTTGAGGCAGGTTGACGCCCTGATGAAGTTTCCACTGGAACGTGAAGCCGGCAAGCTGCCGTCCTTCTTCAGAAAGTTTCGTGGCGGTGTGTCGCTTCGTAATCTCTCCTTGCGGTTTTCCGCAGGTGCAGAGCCTGCCTTGATGGGAATTAATCTTGAAATCAAACCCGGAGAATTTGTCGCCTTCAACGGGCCTAATGGTGCTGGCAAGTCCACTATTCTGAAAACCATTGCGGGGCTCTACAAGCCACAAGCGGGTTCCATTGCGCTGGATGGTCTGGATATCCGGCAGCTTGATCCAGGAGAGATGCGCAACTCTCTCGCCTACCTCCCGCAGCACGCAAATTTTTTCTACGGCACCATCGCACAAAACCTGCGACTGGCGGAGCCAACGGCCAGCAACGACGCAATTGACCAGGCGCTGCATGACGCAGGACTTGATGATTATATTGCATCACTTCCAGCGGGACGCGAAACCCGCCTCTCGCAGGATGAATTTGCGCATCTGGCCGACGGCGTCCGCCAGCGGCTTAATCTGGCGCGCGCCTATGTCAAGAATGCCCCCATCCTGCTACTCGACGAACCTGCCTTCGGTTTGGATGATGCAGCCGACAAAGCTCTCACGGAGAAACTCCTGTCTCTCAAGGGCAAAACCACCATCCTCATGGTGACGCATCGCCCCAGCCACATGAAACTGGCAGATCGCCTGGTTTATCTGGATCAAGGCCGCGTATTGCTTGATGGTGCACCCGAAGCCGTTTTAGGCAGGCTGAACGGCGCCGCTTAAACCCATTTTAAGGATAATATGGCACCCTTGCCTGGCCAATGCTGCAAGGCGGGTGCAGTTGAGCCTTGTTTTCAGGCGGTTTAAAATCAAGTAGTTCGGGGTATCACGGTGACGAAGGCTGGCAAGAAAAACAAGCAAGCACTCCAGCAGGAAAAGCTGTCGAAAAAGCTCGCGCTGCCGTTGACTCTTGAGGAGAGTGGACCACCGCGGTTTTACCAGCACCTGCTGATTACCGGCGGTGTTTTTCTGCTACTGGCCATTATCTGGGGCACGGTCACAGAAATCAGAGAGCTTGCTCGCGCGGAAGGTGAAGTCACACCAGCGGGCCAGGTTCAACTTGTGCAGCACCTGGAAGGCGGCATCGTCGCGGACATTCTCGTCAATGAAGGGGAAGTCGTTGAAAAGGGGCAACCTATTTTGCGGCTCCAGCCGGTTGCAGCTGAAGGCGATCTCGGCCAGCTCACTGCAAGGCGCGCGGCGCTCACATTCAAACTTGAACGCCTGAACGCGTTCGTTGAGGCCCGCCCGATGGACCCCGCCCTCGCCCAACAAAATGCCCAACTCTTTGCCGAGCAGCGTGAATTGCTGGCCAGCGCGATCAAAGCTGCCGACAGGCAGCGTGAAGGGCTGATGGCCCGGATCGAGCAACGGCAATCCGAAGTTACATCCTTGACCAACCAGAAGGGCAGTCTGAAGGAACAGGTGGAACTCATCCTTGAACAGGTCAACCTGCGCGAGGGGCTAGTGGAAAAAGGCCTTGTCTCCCGGATTGTCTACCTTGAGACGAAGCGCTCTCTTGAACAGACACGGGTGCAGCTGATTACCACCGCCGGCAGCCTTGCCAGTGCGCGTGAAGCGCTGCGTGAAGCCGAGTTCGGCCTTGAAGAGCTGGACGCAACCTTGATCAACACCGCGCTTGAAGACCGCGCGGATGCAGCGGCGGAACTTGCGGAAACAGACAGCGCCATCCACAAGCTGACCGACCGGGTAGAGCGACTTACCGTTTTTGCGCCGGTTGAAGGTATCGTGCAGGATCTGGCTGCCAAGACGATCGGTGAAGTTATCGAACCCGGCGGACTTGTCGCACAGCTCATTCCGATGAATGACGAGCTTGTCGCAGAAGTGCGTGTGATGCCCGACGATATTGGTCATATTCAGGTGGGCCACCCCGCCAGTGTCAAGATCACAACCTATGATCCGGCCCGCTTTGGCGATATTCCGGGTGAAGTTCGCCGCATATCGGCCACTACCTTTCGCGATGAACAGGACGAACCTTACTACAAGGTCATTGTTGCGCTCTCCAAGGCTCATGTCGGTCTCGGGGCGGAACATCACGCTATTTTACCCGGCATGGTGGTGAACGCGGAAATTATAACCGGGTCGAAATCGCTGGTGCGCTATCTCCTGAAACCGGTCTTCCGTTCTCTCGACGTAGCCTTTACCGAACGCTGATCTGTCCTTTCCACCGTTCACGATTTTCTGTTGCTCTTTACGCCATAAATGTCCGAATCTGGCGAGTGATCGACGCAGAACCGCGCTAGACTGATATCCATGTTGGATATTGCACATAGTGAGGGCATTGACGGCCTGGACGGGAATGCCTGTTACGCAGCATTGCTTGCCCGCGACACGCGCTTTGACGGTCGCTTTTTTACCGGTGTCAAATCAACCGGTATCTATTGTCGCCCGATCTGCCCTGCTCGCACGCCAAAACGTGTCCATTGTCATTTCTACCCCTCTGCGGCGGCAGCTGAGGCAGCCGGGTTTCGCGCCTGCCTTCGGTGTCGACCGGAGGCTGCTCCCGGCACCCCGGCCGCGTCTGGCACAGCGGCGACAGTGACCCGTGCCTTGCGCCTTATTCAGGAAGGGGCGCTAGACCGTAACGGGGTCGGCCAACTGGCGGACCGGCTGGGCCTTGGGGAGCGGCAGGTGCGCCGACTTTTTGCCGCTCATCTTGGCGCCAGTCCCGAAGCTGTTGGCGCCACGCGGCGTCTGCTCGCGGCTAACCAATTGCTCCGCGATACAGACCTGGCGATTGCAGACATTTGTTTTGCTGCCGGCTTCAAGAGCTTGCGTCGTTTCAATGATGCATTTGCCACGCGCTATAAAGAACCTCCCAGCGCGGTGCGGGCCCGGGTACGCGCGAAAGCCCGGCCGAGCGCAGCGTCCCCTCATTTTCCATTCGATATCAAACTCCGGCTCGGGTTCCGCCCGCCTTTTGACTGGGCGCTGATGCTGGAATATTTCCGTTCGCGCCTGATCCCCGGTGTTGAGGTGATTACCGGTTCGACATATCGCCGATCTGTGTCTTTTGGCGGGCATGCCGCCTTCATCGAAGCGTCCGCCGATCCGACACGCCATATTCTGTGGGTGCGCGTGCTGGCACAAGCCCCGTTCCCCCTTGCGGAGCTGGCGACACGCGCCCGACAGATTTTTGATCTGGACGCCGAGCCTGCTGTCATTGCCGCGCATTTTGCCGGCGATCCGCTGATCGGGCCTCTTGTCGCTGCGCGGCCCGGACAACGCGTCCCGGGGGCGTATGACGGTTTTGAACTGGGGATCCGGGCCATCCTTGGGCAGCAGGTCTCCGTCAAAGGTGCCAGCACACTTGCGGGACGGTTGGTCAGCCGATACGGAACACCCCTTTCCCCGACACCTGGGCCGGACTGGCCGACGCATTTGTTTCCAACGGCATCGCAAATCGTTACCGCCGGGGTACCCGCACTATCCACACTGGGCCTGCCCTCATCACGGGCTGCCACTCTCTTCAATCTCGCCGACGCGGTTGCCAACCATGGGTTACAGCTCGATCCGGGGGCACCCCTTGATGAAACCTGCCGACACCTTCTCGGTCTCAAGGGGATTGGCCCCTGGACTGTGAGCTATATCGCCCTTCGGGTACTGCGCGATCCCGATGCTTTTCCGGAAGGCGATCTGGGACTGCAAAAAGCGGCTACCACATATGGCGACAAATTGAGCGCAAAGGCACTCCTTTCTCTCGCACAGCGCTGGAAACCCTGGCGGGGTTATGCCGCTCTCCATTTGTGGTCCAGCCTTTCAGAATAAAAGTGAGACATGACATGCCAAAATCCACCACACGGCTTTACGTGCAGACCATTGAAACACCCATCGGGCCGATACGGATTGGCACCCATGCAGCCGGGCTTGCGCGCGTCCTTTTTGCCAAACAGGAAGATGAAGTGCTCCTGGAAGACACAACCCCCAGCGAAGCTGCGCGTGCGCATATGAAGCGGACCGTTGCCGCCCTGGAGGATTACTTTGCCGGACGCCGGAAAACTTTTGACGACATCACACTCGCGCCGGAAGGCACTGCATTTCAATTGAGTGTCTGGACTGCACTTACCAAGCTCAAGTTTGGCGAGACCTGCGCCTATCGCGATATCGCCACCGAGATCGGCAACCCGAAAGCCGTGCGCGCGGTCGGACTTGCCAACGGGCAAAACCCGATCCCGGTCATTGTTCCGTGCCACCGCGTCATTGGAGCCAATGGAAAGTTGACCGGCTTTGGTGGTGGCCTGCCCGCCAAGCAATGGCTTCTGGCGCATGAAGGAGCCATCGACGCGCCGCTGCTATGACGTTAGACTCCCCTTCAAGCTAACGACGTTTAGGGGAATATTTCATGGACTTTCAAGTCAACGGTCTCTTGGGCCTGCTTATTCTGATTGCCGATATTTATGCGATCGTGAAAACCGTACAGAGCAACGCCGACACGCTCACCAAAGTTTTGTGGATTGTGGCAATCCTGTTGCTGCCAGTCCTTGGCGTCATCCTCTGGTTCCTGTTCGGTCCCAAAGGCTAGAAACCGTCATTCGACACAGGATGTCAGATCCGGCACGGCTCCGTTCTCCATCGAGGCGGAGCCGTTTCCGTTTAAGCGCGGGATAGCGACAATCGGCACACCATCTGCAAAACGTTTCATCACGCGGATGGTCTCTTCAACCGAAACCGGATTGACTTGAGACGTGGAGATGACAATGGCAGACGGGCCGAGACCTCTTGCCCTCAAGCTCTCCATCGCCGAGAGCGTGTGCGATATCGTGCCCAGATAAGACCCGACTACCAGCAGCACTTTCAATTCCGCCCTGGCTTTCAAGGCCAGCATCCAGTCCGCCATGGTTGCCGTCTCGTTGATCGGCACCAGGACGCCGCCTGCGCCCTCGACCAGAATATGGTCCTGGTTCTCAGGCGCCACGCAAAATTCCGTCAGTTCGTCCAGACAGAGTGTTGCCCCTTCGCGGGCGGCCGCCATATCCGGCGAGAGAGGCTCTTTAAATGCCCAGGGTGTCGCTGCCTTGAAACTCGCCTCGGTTACAGGCACCCCCACCGCCTGCAACAAGCGGCCGGTATCTGTCTCGTCGAGCGGCACACCCTCCGTCCCGCTCAATACAGGTTTAAGGGCCGTGACCTGCCTGCCCTTGGCTTTCAACTGCGCCAACAGCAAAGAGCTGACCACGGTTTTGCCAATATCGGTACCGGATGAGGTTACGAAGATCAGGCTCATTCCGCAGCCACCTTTGTCAGTACATGTTTGCGCACAAGATCGGCCAGACGATCAATGTCTTCATCCCGGTGCGCTGCCGTGAAAGTAAATCGCAGGCGCGCCGTGCCAAATGGTACGGTCGGCGGCCTGATGGCAGCAACCAGAAACCCGTTCTCTGCCAGAAAGGCGGAAGCTGACAATGCAATATCAGGATCTCCCACGATAAACGGGACAATCGGGCTTTCAGCCTCTGCCAGGTTGAGCGCTCTTGTGAAGCGCCGGGCCTTTTTGAGTGGAAGCGCCGCAAAATCCGGCTCGCTCTCGATAATCTCGAGGGCCGCCAGGGCCGCCGCGACGTTGGCGGGTGGCAACCCGGTGGAATAGATGAGCGTCCGCGCGCGGGTGCGAATGAGATCGATCACCGGCTGGCTTGCACAAAGATACCCACCATAAGAGCCGATCGCCTTGGAGAGCGTGCCCATCTGCAAAGGCACATCTGCCTTGGCGCCGGTCAGGAAGGAGGACCCTCTGCCCCCTCCCACGACACCGATCCCATGCGCATCATCTGTCATGAGCCAGGCATCATATTCCTTTGCCAATGCTGCCATCTCTTCGACAGGGGCTACGTCACCATCCATGGAAAACACACCGTCGGTTACGATGAGACAATTTTTTGCCTGACCGCGGTGCGCTTCCAGCAGGGCCCGCAGGTGGCCCATATCATTGTGCCGGAAGCGATGGTTCGCCGCGCCGGACAATTCGGTTCCTGCCAAAAGGCAGGCATGGGAAAGTTCGTCCGCCAGGATCAAATCCGCCGGGCGCATCAGCGTCGGAATAATGCCCAAATTTGCGAGATATCCGGAGCCGAAGATTACGCAATCATCACTTCCTTTGAGCTGCGCAAGACGGCGCTCCAACTCGCCAAACAATGTGTGATTGCCGGTCACGAGCCGGGAAGACCCCGAGCCTGTGCCATGCCGGCCCATCACCGCCTTTGCCGCCTCAACCACCCGAGGGTCATGGGCGAGGTTCAGATAATCGTTACAGCAAAATGAAATCAGGGTTCTGCCGTCGCGCTCAACATAAGCATTTTTCAGACGGTCCGTATCAATGAGGCGGCGACGAAGGCTCTGGCTCTCCAGTTCGGCCAATTTGGCCTGCGCCATATCATCCAGTGTCCCCATTTTCTGCCCTTTTTTGGTTAATCTGTCGGATGACCCAGCGTTTTCAGGCAAGCCCTCGACCTTTTGTCGCCAACCTGCGCCGACAGGCTTTTCCTGTCAATTCAAAGCCCGCCGGATATAGTGCCGGGAACCCTTGCAATGAAGTCAGTTCCGCCTATGCTCACGGAAAAATACGGCCTGCCTTATAGAGGTTGGCATGATTTCAGCGTGATTTCAGATCAGGGACAGCCCTTATGAATATGCAGACCCCCCTCACCGCTTCCCCCGACACAGCCACAAAAACCCATCTGGCCGCACCGGAAGACGGTCTGCGGCATGACTGGTCCCGCGACGAGGTTGAGGCCTTGTTTGCACTCCCGTTCAACGATCTGATTTTTGAAGCCCAAAAAGTCCATCGGATCTGGTTCAACCCGAACGAAGTGCAAAAAAGCATGTTGCTTTCGATCAAGACGGGCGGTTGCGCAGAGGATTGCTCCTATTGTTCGCAAAGTGCGTCTTATGAGACCGGCCTTTCCGCCTCTAAAATGATGGAAGTTGAAAAAGTGCTGGCGGGCGCACGACGGGCGAAGGAAGCCGGGGCTTCACGCTATTGCATGGGTGCTGCCTGGCGCGAACCCAAGGACCGCGACATGGCCGCCATTGTTGCCATGATCAAAGGGGTTCGCGAAATGGGCATGGAGACATGCATGACACTCGGCATGTTGTCGCCGGAACAGACCATCCAGCTTAAAGATGCCGGACTCGACTATTACAATCACAATGTCGATACGTCGGAAGAGTTTTATCCCTCGATCATCACAACACGTACCTACCAGGACCGCCTTGATACGCTGGAACGTGTCCGCGCGGCAGGCATCAATGTGTGCTCCGGCGGCATCCTGGGGCTCGGTGAAGAACGACAGGATCGTGCGGGCATGCTGATCACACTTGCCAACCTGCCTCAGCATCCGCAATCCGTGCCGATCAATATGCTGATCCCGATTGAAGGGACACCGCTGGGCGACAATGCGAAGATTGATCCGATCGAGTTTATCCGCACGATTGCCGTTGCGCGCATTCTGATGCCGCAAAGTATTGTGCGCCTTTCTGCCGGACGTGAATGGATGTCAGACGAGACGCAGGCGCTTTGCTTCCTCGCCGGGGCCAACTCAATCTTTGTCGGTGATGAATTGTTGACGACCAAAAATCCTGGTCAGGACAAAGACCAGGCTCTGTTTGACAAGCTGGGTCTTGAGCCCATGCCCGCACACAGCTGCCCGTCCGAGGTTTGATACTCGCCGGACCATCCTTGCCTAAAGCGATGGTCCGGTGCTTTGTCCTTTCTTTGTCATTGCATGCAGTGCCACAAGGCATGACAGTGCAACCCATCAAAGAAGGAGATGCACCATGACCGCGATCCCCCCGATCAATCCGCTCTATCCCAACCCGCCTGCCTGGCTCGCAGAGAGTGCAGCTCATGTCTGGCTGCCTTACACGCAGATGCAGACCGTCCCCATGACGCTGCCGGCAGTAAAAACAGACGGCGTGCGCGTGACCCTTGCGGACGGGCGCGAACTGATCGACGGCGTGTCATCCTGGTGGACGGCGGCTCACGGATATAATCATCCTCACATCCGGGCAGCCGTGCAGCGGCAATTGGAAGAGATGCCGCATATCATGCTGGGGGGCTTCGCTCACGAGCAAGCCTTCCGTCTGGCCAAGCGTCTTGCGGACATACTGCCAGGTGACCTGGCACACACTTTCTTTTCCGAGTCCGGCTCGGTCTCCGTTGAGATCGCCATGAAAATTGCTGTGCAGTACTGGCTCAACCAGGGACAACGCGGAAAAACACAGTTCGTCAGTTTTCGCGGCGGCTATCATGGCGACACGTTGGGCACCATGGCCGTATGCGACCCCGACGAAGGCATGCACACGCTTTTCAAAGGTGTGATCCCTGAACATTTGATAACTGCCCTGCCGCGTGATGATCGCGAGGAAAAAGTGTTTGAGCAATTCCTTGCTGCGCATGCACACGAAGTAGCGGCCGTTGTGATGGAGCCGCTGGTGCAAGGGGCAGGCGGCATGATTTTTCACAGTCCGGAAACGATGCGCATGATACGCCGGGCTTGCGACAAACATAATGTGCTGCTGATCGTCGATGAGATTTTTACCGGCTTCGGGCGCACGGGAACCTTGTTTGCTTGTGATCGTGCTGAAATTGTGCCGGACATTCTCACACTCTCAAAAGCCCTTACAGGCGGCACCATGGCGCTGGCAACAACCACTGCACGCACCCCAATCTTTGAAGCCTTTCTGGGAGAGGATGCAGGCAAAGCGCTGATGCACGGCCCTACCTATACCGGCAATCCGCTTGCCTGTGCGGCTGCTAATGCTGCGATCGACCTGTTTGATCTGGAACCCCGCCTGCAACAGGTAGCCATGATTGAAGCGCAGCTCAAACGCGAACTTGAACCTGCCCGCGAGATCAAACAGGTTCGTGATGTCCGCGTGCTCGGCGCGATCGGCGTGATCGAGGTTGACGGCCTGAATGATATAGAATGGCTCAAGAGGCGCTTTGTTGAAGAAGGCGTTTGGATCCGTCCCTTCGGCAATATTGTCTACACGACGCCCCCGCTGATTATTTCGGAGGCAGATTTGCGCCAACTTACCCACACCATGATCAAGGTGCTGCGCGAATGGGCAGCCCGATAGACACGCAAAGGTCAAAGCGTGGCGCGGAAGTCACAATCGAGTTATCCACACTATTGAGGCGAAGCGGGCTAAAAGTTAATCTCCGTTAACACAACTGATTCGCATGATCGGTTGCGTTATCCAGTGTCCATTCAAGCTACACGGTTACAGCGGGAACCGATGTTGGCCAGACACGAAGAGGGTGGTGTTTGCATCCTCAAATGAAAGCCCGCCGGTGAACAGGGGTTCTGCGTCATGTACGTGATTGCGTTCGCGTCTCAAAAGGGCGGGTCTGGTAAAACCACCCTGGCCGGGCATATTGCGGTCGAAGCTGAACGCGCAGGGGCAGGCCCTGTTGTGTTGATGGATACGGACCCGCAAGGGAGCCTGTCTGAGTGGTGGAATGTTCGTGAGGCTGAAACACCAGCCTTCGTTCGCTCAAGTCATAATGGCCTTGAAGCTGATCTTGCAGCGCTCAAGGCATCAGGAACGGGATTGGTTGTGATCGATACACCACCAGCCATTACAACAACCATCGGACAGGTGATCGCACAAGCAGACCTGGTGGTGATTCCCACACGCCCGTCGCCGCACGACCTGCGTGCCGCCGGGGCGACGGTGCAGATATGCGAAGGCCAGGATAAACCTTTGGTCTTTGTTTTGAACGGTGCCAGCCCGCGTGCGCGCATTACAACAGAGGCAGCTATTGCGCTGTCGCACCACGGCGCCGTATCGCCGACCGTTGTTCATCAACGTACCGATTTTGCATCCGCGATGATTGACGGACGTACCGTTATGGAACTGGGAGGGCAATCACGCTCACCCGACGAGATTTCTGAATTGTGGCGGTTTCTCAACAGCCGCCTGACTGGAGAGAATGCGTCACCGCTTCTCGCCGGGAAACCATCCGTTCGAAAAGAAGCCCTGTCTCCGAACAGTGAAGCTTCCATGCGTGGGGCTGCCTGATGGCGAAAAAGCCCGCCCCACTTACGAGTCAATTGCTTGTCCGCAAAGGGGAGGCCACCCCGTCCTCGATCAATCCGGAAGATCGGGCAACATTTGCGGCTGAGTCGAATACCCATCCTGCCCCGTCCGATGCGGCGCCTGTCGAGTTGCCTGATGCAGCTGCAGAAGAACCACAGCCCGATCCGCAGATGACCGAGACTGTCGCGACGGTTGATCCACGCCCTCAGACCCCGGAACCTGAAATTATTCTGGCCGCCGATGAAGAGACACAGGAACGAGGCTCCAAGCGTCGCCTGGTTGGTGTGTTGGCGCTGGTGGCACTTTCAGCTATCGGGGTCACGGCTGTCAGTATTATGGGCGGGGACGAAGACAATCCGAGCATCGCACCCACTGCGGACGTATCGGACATCCATGAGACGGTTGATGTTGCAGAGGGTGGTACACCTGCTCTCGCACCGTCCAGCCCCCAGTCTGTTGGTGCGCCTGCTGCACCCGAAGATATTGAGCTGCGCCCCGGTCTGGTGACAAACCCTCTCCCCCCTGTAGGGGAGCCGGTTGGGACTGCGTCCGCCGATACGTCAGTCTCCGCAGCCAATGAAGGAGAAGCGGCTACGGCAGCACTTGAGGCACCGGCACTTGAGGTACCGGTGACCGAAACACCTGTTACAGCCCCGACTGTTGAGCCCGCCGCCACTGTTGAGTTGCCTCAACCCGCGCCGGCGCGCACCGCGGCCCGCATTGAGCCTATTGTGGAAACCGCCGAGACGTCCACACCCCCTAATGCGCTTGTGGACACAGCTGAGCCACCTGCCTCTGCCGCTCAGGCACCGTCCGTTGCCCGGCCCGGCCAATATCTGATCCAGCTCCTGTCCGTTCGCTCTGAGCCGGATGCACGACGCGCCTGGACGCAGCTTCAGAGCCGCCATGGCGCCATTATCGGTACGGCACCGCTTGATCTTGAAACCGCTGATCTGGGCGCGCGAGGCACATACTATCGTGTCCGGTTCGGCGCGTTTGATGAGCGCTCCGCCGCGAATGCCGCCTGCAAAGCGCTCAAAAACAAAGGGCAGGATTGCCTGGTCAAAAGAGCGGAGTGAGATAAGCGGCTGAGAACCTCAGGCCGCCGCTCACTTATGCCGCTTGCTCATTTTGGCGAACGGCATACCAGTACCGCACCGTCTTTCGCAAGGTCGCCACAATGTCACCATGCACCAGCCCGTGTCGCGTGGCTGCAGCTTCTGCCGACGTGGTGTCATATCGATAGTCATTGATAAAGACGAGGCCTTCTAGGGGAACGCCCAACCGGTCTTCGAGGCCTGCATTCAGGAGAGCTTTCAGCGCCCAAAGAGGGACACGCCGCCTGGGTGCCTTGACGCCCATTTCCCCGGCGATAATAGCCACCATGTCGGGCAGGGTCGGTGTTCCCTGACTGAGCAACACATAATCGGTGAGAGGATCCTGATCTGAGAGAGGGATTTTTGCTGCAAAATCAGCCAGATGATCGATCGCGACAAGGGGGATCCAGTCTTGCGCGTTTCCGGGTATGGCGGCAAAGGTTCCGGTTGCCAATCCGTCGAGGATACCTTCCAGCCCATAGACCTGATGAGCTTCCCCATCCGTCGTGCTGCCAATCACGGTTGACGGGTTGAGGATTGTTACCGGTAAACCTTCCACAGCGGCCCGACGCACCAGATAGTCCGCTTCAATTTTTGAGGCTTCGTAGGCACCGATCCGCTTGTAGAGGCGAGCAAGCGCACGTGTGGGTTCCTTTTTTTCCTGCGCCAGCTTTGCCGGTTCGAAGCCGATATGTGCCTGATGACGCTTTGACGTCACGAGATATCCGGAGATGTGGACAAACCTCTCGAAGGAGGGAAGACCCGCCGCCCTGGCGAGGAGGGCTCGCACTGCCTCCACGTTGATCTGACGCGCGACCTTGGGATCCAGATGCCATTCCATGGCCGCTGCAAAAGAATAGATATGGGTCAGCGCGGCGAGGTCTGTCGCACCTTCAAGGGTCTTGATAAAATCCGGGGCAGCGAGATCGACATCTATCCAGTCGATGAGCGATCCATCGCCGCCATGCGCGTTGATCCAGTCAATCAGGCCGGGACGTCTGCTTTCTGCCTGACGGAGGGGGGCGACAATCCGATGTCCGTCCTTTGTCAATCGAGCCGCGGTCCAGCGACCGATCAGACCAGACAGGCCCGTCATCAAAATGGTTTTTGGGGCTAATGCCGACATATGTTTATCCTTCAAAAAGAGGGGAAAGATCTTCGATCATTTCGCGGAGCGCACGTGTACTTCTCTCCGTCCGGGCGAGAAGCAAAGCGCCCTCCAATGTGGAGAGCCCCAGACGCGCGCGACGTGTTGCGAGATCAGGCTGCATTCCTTTTGCGACGAAGGCCCGCTCAATCATCGCGAGCCAGCCCGAATAGGCTTCCGCACATGCCCGCTGCAGATTGGGTGTTTCTTCCGCCGCCTCCAGCGCGATGGTGGAGACCGGACACCCTTTGGTGAAGTCGGAAGCTTCCAGCTCGGCCGCGAAAAGCACCGCTACATTTTCAAGCATGGCCCGTGGTGTTTCTGCAGGTGTGATGGCGGCCTGAAGCAGGGTCTCGACCATCCCCGCACCGCACCTGACAGCAGCGACCCCCAATTCTTCCTTGCCGCCGGGGAAATGAAAATAGAGAGACCCTTTCGGCTGGCGGCTTTCCGCTACGATCTGATTGAGGCCGGTAGCGGCAAAACCCTGTCGCTGAAACAGATCAACCGTCGCATCAATCAGCGCCCTTCTTGTCTGCTCGCCCTTTGATTTTGCCCGGCTGGCCACAGGGGTCTCCGGGCTTTTTTTCGCCTGACCTGCCATCATGTTTCCTCGTCTCTGCTGATCTCCGTTCTTAAATATATAGACTGGTCTACTTTTTCAAGAGGTAAGACCGATTTCATCCGTCCACCCTCATAACGCCTTGGCGAGGCCTATGGGCTCAGGTAGGGTCCGGCATCAAAATTGGAGATATTCATGAGAAACGCGACTATTGAAGCCGTTATTTGGGACTTTGGCGGGGTGCTGACGTCCAGCCCGTTCGAGGCCTTTAACCGGTTTGAGGCGGAACGTGGTTTGCCAACCGATTTTATCCGCGGCATCAATGCAACCAACCCCGACAGCAATGCATGGGCCCTTTTCGAGCGCAGCGAAATCTCGCTCGACGAGTTTGATGCAAAATTTCTCGCGGAAGCGGAAGCCAAAGGCGGGACAGTTACGGGCAAGGAAGTTGTCAGCCTGTTGTCTGGCGATATTCGCCCCGAAATGGTTGAAGCCCTGAAGCGTTGCAAACAACATTTCAAGGTCGGCTGCATCACCAATAATGTGAGCGCCGGCGAAGGTGCAGGCATGGCACGCAGTCACGAGAAAGCGGAAGCTGTTTCTGAAATCATGTCGCTTTTTGACCATGTGATCGAAAGCTCCAAGGTTGGTATTCGCAAGCCCGATCCGAAAATTTACCAGATGGCCTGCGAAGCCCTGAACGTCAGTGCCGCAAAATCTGTCTACCTTGACGACCTGGGGATCAATCTGAAACCGGCCAAAGGGCTCGGCATGACGACGATCAAAGTCCTCAATGCCAACCAGGCGCTTGACGAACTGGAAGTCGCTACCGGCCTCACCTTGCGCTGACTCTGGCTCACAAACAAAAGGCCGCCCTTATGGGGCGGCCTCTATATCCTGTCTATCAGTCGTTCGGTTGCGGGCGGAGCCGCTACAGCGCTTCTTCAGCCCTTTGCCGCAGTCTTGGCCGCTTCCGCGTCTGCAGCGCTCAGGCCCAACTGACTTGCGACATGTTTGACGAGATGTTCTTCAAACTTGTGCAATGAGCCGTCTGACAGTGCGACCGCCCATAGCATTTTCAGCAGGTCCTTCTTTTCCGCCTCATCAAAACTTTTGGCCACAATATTGATGAAGGCCATGTCGGAATAGTTGGTCTTCTGCCGCTTTTCCGCGACATCAACCAGATCAGCCGCCGCTTCGTCCGTCAGACCAAATTGGGCTTTCACGATTTTGGTAATGGTCGCTCTTTCACCATCGTCAAAATCACGATCCAGGCGGGCCGCCTCGACCATGAGAGCAGCCGCAGCCACCTGCTTTGCGTTACCGGCCCCAATAGACGCGGCTGGTGCTTTTGGGCCTTCCTGCAGAAGAGAGAGAATTTTATCGAGCATAAGTACCTCCGGTTCGACAGGCGAGGTTTAACCGATACAGGCCTCGCGTCTCTATGAAAAACGCCGCCGGGGATTTTGTCCCCGGCGGCGATGTGTCACCGCTCAGATTGTCTTAGTGCGAGAATGCACCAGACGGCGCCTTTACCGGGCGCTTACGCGGGAAGATCATATCGAGCACCACTGCAATGGATGGCAGAGTTGTGATCGCCATGATCATGTTGATGGAGAACATGAAGGTCAGAAGGAGACCCATGTCCGCCTGGAACTTCAACGCCGAGAAGGTCCATGTGGATACGCCCACAGCCATGGTAACGGCGGTGAACACAACGGCCATCCCCGTTTCAAACAATGTCTGTTTGTACGAGTCCGTGATGTTCAGGCCTTCAGCCAGGTGGAACTGCACGCGGTTATATATATAGAACGCGTAGTCCACACCCAGACCAACCGCCAGAACCATCACCGGCAGAGTTGCCACGGTCAGACCGATCTGCAGCACTTCCATGAACCAATAGCCAAAGAAGGTTGCAAAGGTGAGCGGGATTGTACACGCCACCGTGGCGCGCCAGTCACGATAAGTCAGGATCACCAGCGCAACGATTGCCACGTAGACCCAGAGCATCATTGGAAGCTCGGACTCTTCGATCTCTTCGTTCACGGCAGCCTGAACACCCATGTTCCCCGAAGCAAGACGGATCAGGACATCATCGCGTGCATTTTCATCACGCCATTCCTTTACCGCATCCACTGCGCGTTCAATGGTTGTCGCTTTCGCATCTTCCAGGAAGATCAGAAGGGACATAACCGAACAGTTCTGGTTCAAGAGACCCGTTGACGGTGGGACAGGACCAACCGACTGCACGAGTGCAAACTGGTTGCGCGGCAATGCCCGCCATTTCAGTGCACCCTCGTTCCAACCGGCTGACGAGTTCTTCACTGCGTAAGGCAGGGAAATTGCCAACGTCACACCTTCTACATTTTCCATGTACCAGGTGAAACGGTTCAGATAGCGCATGTAATCATATTTGATACAGGCTTCCGTTGGCGTTTCTGCCACCACTGTCAGCAGATTCAAGCCCAGAGAGAACTTGTCCGCAATAATACGGCTATCTGCATTGTAACGTGCATCAGGATGAAGCTCAGGCGACCCGGGGTGCAATGCGCCCACGTGACGGTCCTGACTTTCAACAACAGCCACCCCGAAAAGAACCGTGGAGATGATCAGTGTCACAACAGCGGTTTTCGGATTAGCAATGTTACCCAGGAAGGCCATGATCTTCAGGCGGAAGTCACGGGCCTTGGCCACACGTTCCGCAAAACCTTCATCGAAGGTGAAGTATGATGCCAATACCGGCAGCATGATCAGGTTGGTCACGATCTTCAGTGCCACACCAATAGATGCCGTGATCGCCAGTTCCTGGATCATCTGGATCGGGATCATGTAGAGCGTGCCGAAACCAACAAGGTCAGTCAGCAGTGCCATGGACCCCGGGATGAGCAGGCCTGAGAAACTGGTTCGTGCAGCTTCTTCCGGCGTTGCCCCGGCCGAAATTTCCGCCGTGATCAGATTGACCTGCTGCACACCGTGGCTCACCCCGATCGCAAAGACGAGGAAGGGAACCAGGATCGCCAGCGGATCGAGACCGTAACCCAGGAATGCCAACACCCCAAATTGCCAGACCACAGAAACAAGTGATGCAAACAAGGGGAGGAATGTCAGGATCGCTGAACGGGAATAGAGATAAACCGAGAGAACGGTCAGCAGGAACGCGATGGCAAAGAAGAACACCACCGACTGCGCGCCATCAGCAATATCACCGATCAGTTTAGCAAACCCGATAATCCGGACCGTATACTTGCCGTCTTCGATCTCGTACTTGTCTCGAATTTCCGCTTCAAGTTTTGCCGCGAGGTCGAAATAGTCGAGCTTGGCCTGCGTCCGTGGATCAAACTCAAGAAGTTCTGCGGTGATCATCGCAGCCTTGAAGTCTTCCGCCACAAGACGACCCACAAAGCCACCACGGATCACATTGTTTTCGATCTGCTCTAGAGCAGTCGTCGTCATTGTTTCCGCCGTCACCGTGCCCGGGATCACGTCGTCGGCGCGAATGCCTTCTTCCGTGATCTCAAGATAGCGCGTGTTCGGTGTCCAAAGCGACGTCACCGTGTGTCGGGCAACGCCCGGCAAGAAGAAGATGTCGTCCGTGATCAGCTTGTATTCTTGGAAAAATTCCTGATTCCAGATCGTGCCTTCTTTGGCTTCGAGCACCACGATGATGCGGTTCGAACCGAAGAGCTTTTCACGATATTCCTGGAACGTCTGAATATATTCGTGACCCGCCGGCAATTGCTTGTCGAAACCCGCGTCCATCTTCAGCTGCGTGGCGAAGTAGCCCGCATAGACTGTAAAGACAGCGAGAGCCGCAAGAATGATGACGCGGGTATTAAAAACCAGGGCTTCGAGTAACTTGACCATGGACCTTTCCCGTCTCCCAGACCGCCTTCAGACGGCCAAACCATACTAGCGCATCAGCAAAACGCAGGCCTTGCTACCAACGGGGCAGCGACCCTTGTTGCGCCTTCAGCGCCAAAACAATCAGGGGGAATTCAGGTGGCCGTACAGCCTACCTGGAATAGAAGCCAGACACCTCAGTCATCGCTGCGCCTGTCTGAGCCCTTGCAAAATTCTTCTCAATCGAAGCCTTCCGCAATACCCCCTCCCAATGCTGCTTATGCAGCGCGCCGACATTTGTGCTGCCGGTCTTCTTTTTAGCGCCAATACGCAGCGCCTCTTTTCAACACCGATATGCAGTGCCGTTCGTCCTTCGTGTCGCCCACTCCCCCGAAGGGAACCGGACCCCCTTGTCAGGCAGCAAATGAATGGCACACATGCCCTAAACTGCCAGCCTAACTGTTCTCGGATAGCACAGATTTTGGCCTGATGTAATGGGAATCGCTATGGAAACTCAGAATTGCAGGTTTGAATCTTATAACGCCCCCAGATTAACCAAATGCCAATTCCCAACCGTGAAACTCACCGTGAGGTAAAGTCCGCCTCCCGAACCAGCAAACTGGGGGGGAACCGGCAACCGCGAGCGACAGGTCATGCACCGGGCAAAGCGCCGCCACGCCATGACTGGCCGCTCACGATAGAGTGTAGATTATCAGATCACAAAAGTGACGTTGGTGTCACTTTTTTCTTGAATGAAGTGGAAGCCGACCCTATTTTTTTATCGGCAGACAAAGTCAGGGAAGTGCGGGCCTAAATCCGCCCCCTCATTGATCAAACCGGTCAAGAGACCACCCCTCTTGGAGCCCTCCTTTATCGGGAGGTATCCCAGAGACCGCTCTTAGAGCGCCGGTCAAACTGGAGGAATTTATGTCCGATACACAACAGATTACGAAAGACGCTGCTTATAATGCCTGCGCGCCAGACGATTTCCCGGCGATGATGGATGTGGAACGCTACGGCAACCGCTCCACAGCTTTCGACAAGATTATTTCAGCGACACATGATCATTTCTGGGATCCGCTGGACACAAAATATATCGACTTCTCCGAACCTTTCGACATGGAGAATGAGCGCCTGCTGCCGGACGAGTTTTTTGTCGAGCTGCGCCTTCCCTGCTTCCAGAAGCTGTCCGAGAAAGAAAAGACGCGCTTTGCCAATCAGTCTGCCCGCTGGATGCTTTCTGCCATTCTGCACGGGGAACAGGGCGCGCTGAACCTGTCTTCAAGCCTGTGCCACATCCTTCTGGACCCGGGCGCACAGGAATATGCCGCCAACCAGACCCGCGAAGAAGCCCGACACGTCACCGCTTTCTCTCAATATGTGAAAGCACGTTGGGGCAAGCCTTTGCCGGTTGGTCAGACCTTGGGCGACCTGTTGACCGATATTGTCGGGGCCAAGGAAGTCTACAAGAAGATTGTCGGCATGCAGATGCTGGTCGAAGGGCTTGCCATGGGTGCCTTTGCCACCATGTATACAAAGTCCAACGACCCGCTCATGGTTAAGCTGATGCAGCTCGTGATGACGGATGAGGCTTTCCACCACAAGTTCGGCAAAATCTGGGCGGACCGCACAATCCCCAAACTGTCGGAAGATGAGCGTAACGTGATTGAAGACTGGGCTGCGCATTGTTTCCAGACGCTGCTGTTCAATCTGGTAAACCCTGAGCAAAAGAAAGTGCTCTATCCGGAATTCGGTCTTGACTGGGAAACCGTGCAGGCTGAGATGCTGGAAGCTGTCGGCGACGAAGACCGCCGTGAAGCCATGCGTGAGGGAACGAACATTTTCCGCGTTCTTATCAAAACGCTACTCAAAGCCGGCATCATCACCGAGCGTACCAAAGCGTTCTACGCCACCTATGTGAACATGGACGAACTCAAAGACGAGGGCGACCGGATGATCGGTGACGATATCGCCGAGGAAGGCATCAAGTACCTCAAGACGATCAATTTCTCTGCCAACACGAACGCACTCGCGGAAGTATCAGCAGCAGAATAATCCCCGCCGCGACTGAGATCGCTGGCGTGAAAGGGCGGCATCCCCCATTTGGCCGCCCTTTCTTTTTGCCCCGCTTTGCTTCGGACATTGTATCCGATCTTGCATATGCCCTGGCTCCCGTATCGCGAGGACGGCACGCAAGCAGCACTCTCCCCAGCGCTGTGTCCTGTCAGCGCCCGGTGGCGCCCTGGTGGCACCCTTCGCCCATTGTGCCTGCAAAAATGCATCTGTTTTCGACCGAAATGCACTAGCATGTCGCTCATGAAACTCAACGGCATCGAAGACATTGTTCACGAGACCTTGCGCGCGCAGGGCCTTGATCTGCCACCACCACCCTGGACCGAGCTAGGTCAGGGTGTTTGGGGCGTTGTATATGATCTGCAAGACGGCACCGTGCTGAAACTTGTGCGCAAACGCGGTGGGCTGGGCTCACCCGCGGCCCTTATCTTTCGGGAGACGGAAGCGCTCAAAGCGCTGGGCGGGCGGCGCATCGGCGGATTTGACATCCCATCGCTGATCGGACACGGCGAGTTGCACCTTCCCTCCAACCCATTGTTTGCCCCCATGGAAGGCTACCTTCGCATGAGCAAGCTTCACGGTCTGCCACTCGGACAAAACCTGCCCTACAACCCCGACAAGCGGCAACAGGTTGCGGAAGCTTTCGGGGCGGCGCTTGCTGATTTTCATGCGGCGGCGGCTGGCCATATTGACCGCGAGCATCCCGCTTTTGCGGACCCGATCATCCGGGCCGCCACGCAACTCAAAACCGCCCTTCGCTCTCCCGAAGACCGGGCACTTGCAGATGAGATCATTGATACATGGCAGGCCCGGCAACGGAACTCTTCCACCTTCCTGCATGGTGACATCAATTTTTCGAACGTCTTACTTGCAGCCGATGGTGCCTATGGTCTTTGCGACTTTGCGGAGGCAGGCTTTGGCGTGGCTCACAGCGAGTTCAGACATTTCGAAGAGAGGCCCGAGGTGCGCGACATGATCTTTCTGGGCTATCAGGCTGCCAGCGGAAAACCCGTTGATCTTGATACCTATTATATCGCCGCTACCGTCAATGCACTCGGGTCTTTGTATTTTGGCGGGGCCGTGCAACCCGGTGTTGCGGCCAACGACCCCCGCACAGGAATAAGACTTCGCGGCATGGTTCGCCATTGTGCCAAACGTGCCGGTCTCCACATCCATGATCCGCAAGAAGGATAGCGCGATGGAGGAGGGTGACGCGCTCTCACATTCAACCACCGACGGTCGTCAATCACCCGTTGCAGCGGCCATCCAGCGCGGTGTGTGTCGCATGCTGGTTCATATGGATTATATGCCGCTTACCGAGCTCGCGCTACGCAGCGGACGACGAGCCGACATTGTTGCTCTGAACAGCAAGGGCCAGATCATGATTGTTGAGATCAAATCATCCCTTGCCGATTTTCGCGCCGACCAAAAGTGGCACGACTATCTGGACTATTGTGATTATTTCTATTTTGCAGTGCCGCCGGATTTTCCGCTGGAGGTTCTCCCTGCGGGCGATGAGGTCGGTCTGGTTATCGCGGACAAGTTTGGCGCGGAAATATTGCGCGACACGACAGAAGTGAAACTCGCTGCCGGTCGCCGCAAGACAGTGACGACCGGCTTTGCACGCGCGGCCGCGTCCCGTGTGCATCAAACACTTGATCCCGGCGTTACGGCCCTGCTCTGCAAAGCGGACAGGTGAACTTCTCTTATTGAGGCGCGTAGCAGACGCTACGCCTAACGCGGCGCGCGTTTTGCCAGAATACGCTGCAAGGTGCGCCGATGCATGTTGAGACGGCGCGCTGTCTCCGAAACGTTGCGGTCACACAATTCATAGACGCGCTGGATATGCTCCCAACGAACACGATCGGCTGACATGGGATTTTCAGGCGGTGTCGCCCGTTCACCATCAATGGCCAGCAAGGCAGCTTCCACATCGTCTGCGTCTGCAGGTTTTGACAGGTAATCAACGGCGCCGAGCTTCACAGCTTCGACGGCGGTTGCGATGTTGCCGTAACCGGTCAGAACAATAACACGGGCTTCTTCGCGAACCTCATGAAGGGCCGAGACGACTTCAAGGCCGCTCCCGTCATTCAGGCGCAGATCAACCACCGCGTAGAGAGGCTTGATCTCCCGCGCGAGCTTGATGCCGTCCGCTACGGAAGCAGCCTGCGAGACATCAAAGCCTCTCCCTTCCATGGCGCGGGCCAAACGCCCCAGGAATGGCGCGTCATCATCCACAAGCAAAAGCGTGCGCTCTTCTGTCGCAGAACTCAGATCCGCGTCGACATCATCATTCATGGGATTTCCGTCCATATCATTTGTGTCGTTGGTCAATTTTGCTCCGTAAGGCGAGGCGCATGGCCAGCCTTTTACCCTGTTCTGTGGTGCTTTTTCGACCCTCCACCCCAGAGGATCAAAGAGGCGCGAATTTTACGCTTTTTCAGCCGTCAGGCCAAATCTTCATCCTCGATCTGCTCATCCGCGGCACCCATCGGGGCCGCCTCCACAGCGTCGCGTGGCCATTCGACAACCACAACTGCACCGGTCACCCCGTCCGTGCGATTGCCGATGGCAACGTCCGCACCGCTTCGCTCAAGGAGCGTTTTGCCGATGAAAAAGCCGAGTCCCATCCCTTCATGGGTTCCCTGATCGGCGCGCCGGTCAGCCAGACCGCGCGGCCTTGTTGTCAGATAAGGCTCGCCCAGCTTGTCCATCAGATCAGCGTTGAAGCCCGGGCCATCATCGGTAATGGAAAGACGGATGCGGTTTGCATCATAGGTAACGGATACCGCGACCCGCTTGCGCGCAAAATCTGCTGCATTCTCCACAAAATTCCCAAGGCCGTAGAGGATCTCGGGACGGCGCGCAAAGGCAGGTGCGCTCACACCTTCCGCACCCTCCACTTTCACATCAAAAAAGACATCCATATCCTGATGCGGGCCGATGACCTCCGCGATCAGAGCCTGAATTTCGATACGCGAATAAAGCGCATCCCGCTTGTCCGGTCGCATGGTGAGACGGGAGAGAATTTCCTTGCAGCGCTCCGCCTGAGAGCGGAGCAATGCCAGATCCTCATCCATCTGTTCATCTGTCGGCTTGTTCCGTTGCAGCTCCCGCGCGACCAGTGCGATAGTGCCCAAAGGCGTGCCCAACTCGTGTGCGGCAGCGGCGGCGAGACCATCCAGCGCGGAGAGCCGTTGTTCCCGGGCCAGGACCATTTCCGTTGCTTCCAGCGCGTTTGACATGCGCCTTGTCTCTTCTGCAATCCGCCATGCAAAAACTGTCATGAACCCCAGGCCCAAAAACAAGGCTGTGCCAATACCCATCTGATAGATGGTCGGCAGATGCAGTGTTTCGCCTTCTCGCCATGGCAGCGGTACGGAGAAGAAGCCAAGCGCCGCCACGCAGGCCAGTGACAGGCTCAGCAGTAAAATCGTCAAGCGCGGTGTCAACGTCGTCGCTGAAATTGTCACCGGCACCAGGAGCAGCAGGGCGAACGGATTGCCCAATCCCCCCGTGAAATAGAGCAATGTCGACAATTGCAACAAGTCATAGGCGAGATAGATTGCCGCCTGTGGCTGTGACAAGCGCACCGTCGCGCGGTAGCGAATAGACAAAAATACATTGAGCCAGGCAGAGGCGGCAATCGCCGCAAGGCACGGCCCCAGTGGCAGCGTGAATTCCAGCCCGAAATTGACAATGAGGACAGCCGCCATCTGGCCGGCAACGGCCAGCCAGCGCAACATAACCAGCGTTTGCAGGCGGACACCCGTGCGGGTGTTGGCAAAGACAGACCTCTTCATCTCAAACGCCATCCGCGCCCCTTCCCTCTGCACCGTCCTTGACCTGCGGCGCGGCTTTGACCACGCGTCCGGTTATCCGTTCGCAGGCCAGGTCTCTTGCAATGCCCTGGTTTCACCGATCTTCATGACCCAGACCGCGTCCTTATCATAACCAGCTCTTTCACCGGCTGCGACAAAGCGCTCCGGTGGTTCGAAAGGAGGCTCCTGGGTCAGAACAACCGTTCCCCAATGCATGCCCACCACGCGCCGGGCCTTGAGGTCCTGTGCCATCTGAATGGCTTCTTCCGGTGTGGCGTGGGATGCGTGCATCATTTCGCGCGGTGCATAGGCGCCAATACCCAGAAGGGCTGTATCAAAGGGGCCATAGGTTTCACCCGTTTCCTTGAACACGGGTCCGTATCCACTGTCACCGCCAAAGAAAAGATGATGATCCGGCGCCGCAAAAGCGAAGCCCGCCCAGAGTGACGTATTATAGTCAAACCCCACACGCCGCGACCAATGCACAACCGGCAATGCCGTCACCTTCAGATCATTCAGCTTCACCTCGTCATACCAGTCCATGTCGATGACGTGCGCAAAGCCCCGCTTGCGGAAAAAATCTCCGAGGTTCAGGGGCGCGACAACCGTCATTTCCTCTTTGCCCGGGATCTGGTTGAGGGCACGCGCGTCCAGATGGTCATAATGATTGTGCGAAATGGCCAGGACATCGATCGGCGGCAGGTCGCGGATTGCAATGCCGCTCTTCACATACCGCTTGGGTCCAAAGCCCGCAGGCCCCGCATATGCTGTGAGATAAGGATCGGTCAGGATGGTCTTCCCGGCCATCCGGATCAGGAAAGAGGCATGTCCAAGCCAGGTGACAAAATCGTCCCCGGTCGCCAGAAAGGCATCCATCTCCGCCTTCGCAATCTCGCGCGGCAATACGTGCGAGGTGGGTACGTCGATCCGGCCAAAACTGCGGGCAAACATTTCCGCAAAATAAGGGAGCGCCACCTTGAGCGGCACGTTTTTCCTGGGGCTGCCTTTGGGGTTGCGAAAACGGCCATCCGGCAAATGATGCCAGGGCCTGCCTGCTTCCTGATCTGTTGAAGAAGGGTGTCTGTCGGAGGCCGGCTGGCCGGGAGTGTCCTGTTTGGTCATAGTCACAAAGATAGGGTCTTCCCGCTCTTTTAAAAAGAGGGCATCTCCCCAAGCCGGCGAATAGCTGTCCGCTGCACCACAGCCCGGCCCGGGCAGACGCTGACTGTTATCTGCAGGAAATATCTTTCCCTATTGTGCGCCCGCAGCTTCCAATACGTTGACCACACTGGAAAAACGGCGCTCGCGCGCAATGTTCAGTGCGGTGCGACCCGTGAGGTCTGTTGCCTCATAATCTGCTTCGTGATCCAGCAACAACTTGACCATCTCCGCATCCCCATTGCGGGCCGCGATGATCAAGGGTGGCTCACGGTTGGCACCCGGACGATCCGGGTCAGCGCCTGCGCGGAGCACAATGCTTGTCACATCGTAGAGTTTCGTGCCCGCAAGCAAAGACAGCAGGGTATCGCCTTCCTTGTTTTTCACTTCCACACGCGCACCCTTTTCAACCAGAAACTTGAACATGTCGCTCTGGGAGAACTGCAATGCCACGAAGATCGCCGGTGCACCGTTCTTGTCACGCACATCCACAGACTGACCGCGTACAATTGCGGCGTTCACCACGTCGAAATCCCCATCGCGTACCGCTTCGATGAAAGGGCTGTCCGGCACCACCACGTCGGGCTGGCCCAGACCCACTGCCGCTGCGGGTTGTGAGAAAGCAAACAATACAAGCCCGATCAGCGCGATCACGCCGGAGCTCCTGTTTGTTTGGTGGCTGATCCGATTGAACATTCTTATCATTCCCTGCATTCTCTTGAATTGTCGGACTTTCAGATTATCGGGTGTCTTGAGCTTGCCCCTGTCTGCATCAAGGCGTGCGACACCTGAAACTGCGGCATCAAGGTCTCTGTTCAAACAGAGCCTCTTGCTTTATCCCTTTTGTCGGGTGTCCAGCATAGGTTGCCGGGGTGAGATGGTAAACCATGCAGCTCCTCGTCCCTCAAGTGAATTTGACTGGAGTCATCTGAAAATAACGCTAGCCATAGCGTGATGAATTCAGGCTGAACAAGATGAAGCCCCACGCAAGGAGACGTGTCATGTCGAGATTTACGGTATTTATGATCGCAGTCGGTGGACTTTTGCTGGCCTCTCTCGTCGCCGTTCTTCTGCTGAAGCCAACTGCCGAGCAGGGCGAGACCAGCCGCAGCACGGGTACGGCGCTGGTGGGTGGTCCGTTCGAGCTTGTCTCACATACCGGCCAAACCATGACAGAAGCTGATTTTGCAGGTCAGTATATGCTGATCTATTTCGGCTTCACCTTCTGCCCCGATGTCTGTCCGACGGAACTCCAGGTCATGAGTGCCGCCCTTGATATTCTCGGGGACGACGGACGCAACGTGACCCCGGTGCTTATTTCCATTGATCCTGAGCGCGACAGTGTTGAGGCAATGGCCCAATATGTCGTCAATTTTCATCCGCGCCTGGTCGGGCTTACGGGCACACCCGAGCAAGTTGCCGCCGCTGCCAGCGCCTACCGGGTCTATTACCAAAAGGTCGCTGACGACAGTTCTGCAGCTGCCTACACGATGGATCATTCATCTGTCGTTTACCTCATGGGGCCGGATGGTGCTTTCATCAAGCATTTCGGCCCGGGCACCAGCCCTGAGAAAATGGCCAAAACCATTGCAGCAGCGATTGCCGACGCCTCCTAAAGCCCAGACCCATCCTGGCCACACCACCTTGCTGCGCCGCAATGGATGGCACAAACGCACTCATTTGCGCGTTTTAGGGAGTTCGTGATAGAATTTGCTGCATTGCACAAATGCTATTGCGAGACGCAGATGCTTTATCATGCCTATGAATGGAACCATGCGTTGGTCACCCCTTTGCGGGCGGCCGCCAAATGGGGTGAGGCGGCGCTGACCGACAGTTCCAACCCGTTCGCACGCACCGGCTGGGCCAAGAGCACCGTCGCCGCCCTTGGGGTTTTTGAAGGCCTGACGCGACGATATGGCAAACCGGCCTTCGGGCTCGACGCGACAGAGATCGATGGTCGGTCCGTTCGTGTGCAAGAGGAATGTGTCTGGGAAAAGCCGTTCTGCCGTGTCCTTCATTTCAAGCGCGACCTGTCCGGCATTGAGGCGCGCCCGCGAGACCCCAAGCTGCTGATCGTGGCCCCCTTGTCCGGCCACTACGCCACTCTTTTGCGTGGAACGGTGGAAGCACTTCTGCCCAACCATGAAGTCTATATTACCGACTGGGTGGATGCCCGCATGGTTCCCCTGCATGAGGGGGGCTTCGATCTGGATGACTATATTGCCTACCTTATGGAGATCGCCCAGCGTATTGGCCCTGATCTCCACATGCTGGCCGTCTGCCAGCCGTCTGTTCCCGTTCTGGCGGCGGCCGGTATCATGGCCGCAGATCAAAACCCCTTCCGCCCCTTGTCCATGACGCTGATGGGTGGGCCGATAGATACGCGCATTGCCCCGACTGAAGTAAACAAGCTTGCCGTCAGCCGCGGCATTGACTGGTTTGAACGTCACGTCATCATGACTGTTCCGTTTCCCAATCCGGGTATGATGCGTCGGGTTTATCCGGGTTTTTTACAGCTTGGCGGGTTTATGGCCATGAATATGGACCGTCATGTCAGTGCGCATCGCGCCTATTTCAATCACCTTGTCGAAGGTGACGGAGATAGTGCCGCCAGACATAGGGCGTTCTATGACGAATACCTTTCCGTAATGGATATGGAAGCAAGCTACTACCTGCAAACGGTCGAAAAGGTCTTCTGCGAACATCACCTGCCACGCGGGCTCTTTACCTATCGCGGAGACAAGGTAGATCTGTCGGCGGTGCGGGACATCGCGTTGATGACTGTCGAGGGTGAACTGGACGACATTTCCGGTGTTGGGCAAACACAGGCTGCGCACGACCTTTGTGAGCACCTGCCGGACAACAAGCGCGCGCATTGGGAACAAAAGGGCGTCGGGCATTACGGGGTATTCAACGGCTCCCGCTGGCGCAACGAAATTGCCCCCAGAGTTTCAACTTTCATTCGCGCGCAAGCCAAGCGCTGAAATTTTTCTTTCGTCGCCTGTTTTGATACCCGCTTCAGCTTGTCGCAAACACATCCTCATCGTTGCGGAAGGCCTTGAATTCAAGCGCATTGCCGCTCGGGTCGCGAAAGAACATAGTTGCCTGTTCCCCCGGTTTGCCGACAAAACGCACATGCGGTTCGATCACAAATGAAAGCCCTGCAGTTTTCAGCCGTGCAGATAATGCCTCCCATTCGTGCCAGGACAAGATGACGCCGAAATGCGGTACAGGCACGTCGTCACCATCGACAGGATTTGAACTCGCGTCATGCATTCTGTGTGAGACAAGGTGCGCGACGATCTGATGACCATAGAGATTGAAATCAATCCATGTCGTATCGCTGCGCCCTACACCACATCCGATCACATCCACATAGAATGCCCGCGCAGCGGCAAGATCATGCACAGGGAACGCCAGATGAAACCTTGGAATGCTTGACATAGAGGACATGAACCCGCTTTCTGGTCGCGCTTGCTGGCGATAATCGCCGTTGCTGATTCGATAGAGTATCCAAGTTTTCATGAAAAAGACGACGCCGTCACGTGCATTGCATCTGGACATGCTGACCCTCGGGCCCGAGCAGGTGCCGCTTGTGGTTCGCCACAATCCGCGCGCGCGTCGTTTTATTGTACGGGTCGATATGACCAGTGGTGCGGTACATGTGACCACGCCCAACAAGCGCAATGTCAAAGGTGCGCTTGCCTTTGCACGAGACCATGCAGACTGGATTGCAGCGCAACGCGAACTTGTTCCGACGGCGGAACCCTTTTGCCCCGGCGCACAGGTACCCGTACGTGGTGTCATCCACACAATCAAACATGTTACCCAAGACATGCGAGCCGGCGAGCGGCGGCGACGCGTTGTTACACAGCGGCCTGCGAGCGAAACTTCCGGTCCTGAATTACTCGTCGCCGGCGATGCGCGCTTTCTTTCGCGCCGTGTCACAGACTGGTTGAAAGCACAGGCGAAGGCCGACCTTAATCAGGCTGTTCTGGTGCACGCCGCCAAGCTCGATGTTCGTCCGAGCCGGATCACCGTGCGGGATCAGTCCAGCCGCTGGGGTTCATGTTCTTCGACACGCGCTCTTTCCTTTTCATGGCGTCTGATTTTCGCACCTCCCCACGTACTGGATTATGTGGCAGCTCACGAGGTTGCACATTTGCGGCATATGAACCACGGGCTGCAATTCTGGAAAACGGTGGCGTTGCTCATGCCGGACTATCGCAATGCTATTCGCTGGCTGGAGAAAGACGGTCCCGCGCTGCATCGCTATGGTTCCGGCCAGGCGCCGGACATGGAGGCGGAAAAGCGCACACCGGCATAAAACACTTTGCCGTCCCGCCCCAGTGTCGCCACTATTTAGCCCTCTAATATATGTGGGTACATATCAGAACAGGGGATTCTTCATGGCAACCGAGCCGGGAAATTTTAGCGCCATCATCAACAGTTTTACGGGCACACTTGCAGCCCTGCTTGTCGCAGGTGGTGCCTACTACGTCCTCAATCCTGCCCCCGTGCCCGTCGACACCGCCACTGAAGCCCCAGGCCCGGTCGCGACTGCATCCCTTGATGTCCCGGCGGATGGGGCTGAATTGCTGCTGGATATTACGAGTATTGCCAACGCGGTCTCCCTGACATTCGCTGAAGCTGGTGACTACAGGGTTGAACTTCGGGCATTGACGGCGGAAGTCGATCCTTATCTCGCCTTGTTTGCGGCAGAAGGGACAGCTCCCGTTGCGGCCAATGATGATGCCGCAGGGACGCTTGATGCTATCGTCGGGGTGAGCGTCACAGAGGCTGGTGCCGTGTTCCGCGCAGACGCCACCGCCTTTGGCGAGACACAAGGCCCTGCCATGTTGCGCGTGGTCCCTGGCACGATTGCGGCCGGGGCTGGTGTGGCGACGGGCGGCGCTGCCGGTTTCCCTTCGGGCGATGTGCCTTTGCTTGAAGCTGGAGAGGGCGTCGATGTCCTGCTCGGTGCAACGGGTGCCTGGTATCGTTACCGCCCGGCACAATCGGGCATCCACCGCCTTGCCGTTCGGGCTGCAGACGAGAGTTTCGACACGGTCGCCTTTCTGCTACCCGTCCTGCCGGGCAAAGCGGCACCCGCTGCCGGCATCGACATTACCTCTCTTCCCTCAAGCTTTTCGTCAGACGATGATGACGGGCTGAACCCGCGTATCCAGCGCTATATGGTCAAGGATGCCGACTATTATCTCTTCGTGAAAAGCTTCGACGACACGACCGAAGGATCGGTCGCGCTGATGGCTGAATATGTGGGCGACGATGCCCGCATCGAAACCATGATCCCGGTCGAAGATCCGATGGGTGAGATGGAAGAGGAAGAGATGGATGAAGAAATCGAGAGTGATGATGAAGAGCAGGTCGAGCCGGAAGAGATGACATCACCGCCCGCGTTGAACGGCAAAAACTGATCTGGTGATCATCTTCTGATCTTTTGAAAGGGCGCTGATGGATTTCCTTCAGCGCCTTTCTTCATTTTGCATACCCGCCCGTCTTGCCCTACCGCCAGGAATTACGACCGGGACGCTGCATGTTATCGATGTCACGACCGCTGGCGCTGCCTGTCAGCCCAAACAGATTATCAAAGAAACCCGTGCCGTCCTCCGGTTCCTCCCGCACGCGCCTTGGGACCTGGTAGACCGGTTCGCGTGTTGTAACCGCCAGATCGTCGGTCTGCTGGATAGAACTCGTTGCCACATCGTATGGCTGGTATTTACCCGGCAGGGCCGAGATGCGCGCGCCCGACTGAGTGCGTGTCATGAAATCATGCCATATGGCTGCCGGCAATCCGCCGCCTGTTACGCGGTTCATCGGTTTGCCATCATCATTGCCAACCCAGACACCCACGACAATGTCGGACGTGTAACCAACAAACCAGGCATCCCGGAAATCCTGACTGGTTCCGGTTTTGCCAGCGGCAGGGCGCCCGTCCAGGGCGGCGCGGCGCCCGGTCCCGCTATTGATCGTCTCGCTCAACATGTAATTCATCATGCCAACCGTCTCGCCCGACATGACGCGCCCGACACCTGTGCCGCGACGTTCGTAGAGACGCTCACCGCTTGCCGTCGTCACGCTATCGATACCGTGCGGGATAACACTTGATCCCCCATTGGCAAAAGCTGCATAGGCCGCTGTCAGCTCCAGCAAGGTGACTTCAAACGTACCCAACGCGATAGATGGATGAGGTTGCATGCGGCTCTGGAAGCCCAGCCTGCGGGCGGTCCGGATCACATTTTCGCGCCCTACTTCTTCAGAGACCTGAACCGCAACGGTGTTGATAGAACGCGACAGGGCGTCTGACAACGTCATGATGCCCCCGAATTTCTCCGTATAGTTTCGCGGCGCCCAGCCATCCACACTGATGGGAGCATCAACACGCAGTGTTTCAGGGCGCAAACCCTGCTCCATCGCCGCCATATAAACAAAGGGTTTGAACGCAGAGCCAGGCTGCCGCTCCGCATTCGTGGCGCGGTTATACTGGCTTTGCGCATAAGACCGGCCACCAACCATGGCCCGCACGGCACCGTCCGGCGTCATGACCACAATTGCTGCCTGCGTGACACCCAGCGCGTCCCGGTTTCGGGCGATGGCATCTTCCACTACGCGCTCAGCGGCGCGCTGCATAGTCGGGTCCAGTGTTGTGCGAACCAGCAGGCTTGCGTTCGGGCGACCGGCAAACCCCGGCACCAGATCCATAACCCAGTCTGCAAAATAATTGATGGATTGCGAGCGTGCCGCACCGGCCAGACGTGCCGGGTTGTCATAGGCATACTGCCCGTCAGCATGTGTGATGTATTCCTCCCGCACCATGGAGGCCAGGACCGTTGCCGCACGTTCACGGGACCGCGCAAGATCATTGGTGGGGGCGTATCGCGAGGGCGCTTTAAGCAGACCGGCCAACATGGCAGCCTCCGCGAGGGTCACATCCCGCGCAGACTTGCCGAAATATCTTTGTGAGGCAGCCTCCACACCATACGCGCCACCCCCCAGATAGACCCGGTTCAGATAGAGGGTCAGAATTTCTTCCTTGGTGAACTTGGCTTCCAGCCACAAGGCGAGCATCGCTTCCTGGATTTTTCGATCAATCGTGCGCTCAGGCGTGAGGAAAATATTTTTTGCCAATTGCTGGGTCAGCGTCGATCCGCCCTGCACAACAGTCCCGGCTTTCAGATTGGCCAGCATCGCCCGCGCCAGGCCAAAAACATCAATTCCGGGGTGCGAGAAGAAACGCTGGTCTTCCGTCGCCAGCACGGCATCAATCAGATAGGGCGGCAAGTCCTGCAGCGGTACAGACATGCCATGCCCCTGTCCCCGCACCACGGCGGGTGACCCGTCAGCGGCAACGAGCGTCACCCCCGGTGACATGTCAATGTCCCAGAGATCGTCCGTACTTGGCAGGCTCATGGCGTAATAAAGTATGAAACCACCAAGCGCTATCGTCGCCCAGAGCCCTGCAACCGTGCCCCAGTAAGCGATACGCGCCGCTGGTGTCTTCTCGTCACGCGCACGTGAATGCTGTGCACGGGCGGACCGGCTCGGGATGATTGGCTTGCCGGCACCGCGCGCCGGTTTGCGCGCAGCCTTTTCGGGCCGCTCAACTTCAAAACGAACGGTTCCCAGAAACGGGATGCGGCGCTCGATCTGGCTGCGACCTGGTCCCGCGCCACGTTTTCTTCGCCGGTTTTGCTGACTTCGTGCCATCAGTGCCCAATTTGTCAGGAGATCGATAGGATCACCCATGTTGCTTGCCCGTTAAGAAGTTATGAAGCCAAGGTTAATGAGGAGTGAAGAAAGCCAGGTTTCCCGGCACTTCCCCTCGATCACGCATCACAGATGAGGGATAAGTGCGGCGGATTGAGGGCCTGGATGTGTCCAAACGAGGCCCGGGCCCGTGGGCGCGACTTGACTGACGGCCCCACGATCCTTAAGTTTTCCGCATGAACCAGATGAACCTGTTCCCCATTGGGACCCTATTGGCACGACTTACCGCCCCGGCCGCCTGACGCGCGCCGGTTCAAGGGCTTATGGGCCCGCCTTTAAAGTCTTCCTCTTCATCACTGGTTGTTCTCCATGTTTCCGGCTTTTTCTCCGGCCTGCCCTCAGGCATTTGAGTCCTGTCATCCTGCCGTTCGCTCAGCGCCAGGATTTCGTACACGCGCAGAAAACGCCCGTGCGCGGCACATGTCCCGACTTCGAAGCTCCGCTTCTTCCCTTGTTTTCCTATTTTGAACCGGAGTTTCCGATGACACAGATTTACGCCCAACCCAAAACCATGCCGTTTCACCGATATCGCGCCTATGAGCCCGTGCGCCTGCGCGACCGGACATGGCCGGATGCGGTCATCACCCAAGCGCCAACCTGGTGCTCGGTCGACCTGCGTGACGGCAATCAGGCCCTGATCGACCCCATGACCGTGGCGGAAAAGAAACGTTTGTTTGCCACGCTTTGCGAAATTGGTTTTAAGGAAATCGAGATCGGTTTTCCTGCGGCTTCGCAAACCGATTTTGATTTCACGCGGGCGCTGATTGAGGAAAACCTCATCCCCGACGATGTCACCGTTCAGGTTCTGACCCAGGCCCGCCCCGAACTGATTGAAGAAACGTTTCGCGCCCTGAAAGGAGCGCGGCGCGCCATTGTCCATCTTTACAATTCAACATCCGAGTTGCAGCGGCGGGTTGTGTTTGATCTGGACAGAGACGGGATCAAGAAGATCGCCACCGATGGTGCGAAACTGGTGCGCCAGCACGCTGATGCAGCACCTGAAACAGAGTGGGTCTACCAATATTCACCAGAGAGCTTTACCGGCACCGAACTTGATTATGCTGTCGAGGTGTGTGAGGCCGTGATGGATATTTTTGAGCCGACACCGCAGAACAAGATGATTGTGAACCTGCCTGCCACGGTAGAGATGGCCGGGCCTCATATTTATGCAGACCAGATTGAATGGTTCTGCAGGACGGTCAAAAACCGGGATGCACTGATCATGTCTCTGCACACCCACAATGACCGGGGGACGGGTGTTGCCGCATCCGAGCTTGGGGTAATGGCCGGAGCTGACCGGGTTGAAGGAACGCTCTTTGGCAATGGAGAGCGCACCGGGAATGTCTGCATCGTCACGCTTGCGCTCAACATGATGAGCCAGGGTGTTGACCCTGAACTGGACTTTTCCGACATTGACCGGGTTGCCAAGGTTGCGGTCGAGTGTACCAAACTGCCGATCCCGCACCGCCATCCCTATGTGGGGGAACTGGTCTATACCGCCTTTTCCGGCTCGCATCAGGATGCCATCAAGAAGGGATTTGCCGCGTTGAAAAAACGCAATGACGATATCTGGGAAGTCCCTTATCTGCCGATCGACCCAAAAGATGTGGGCCGCTCTTATGAAGCCGTGGTGCGGATCAATTCGCAATCCGGCAAAGGCGGCGTGGCGCATATTCTCGCCGACCGGCATGCGCTCGATCTGCCTCGCGCCATGCAGGTTCATTTTTCCAATGTTATTCAGGAAATTGGGGACGAGACCGGGCGTGAAGTTGACGCGGAGACAATCTGGAAGGTTTTTCAGAACACTTATGTGTCACCCAAGGGCCGGGTTGTGTTTCGTTCCTGCCAGGTCTCTTCCGGCGCGAAGGTCTGCAAGATTGAGGCTGATATTTCCGTGGACGGGAAACGCCAGACCATCAAAGGCTCCGGCAACGGGCCGATTGATGCCTATGTGAGTGCCCTGCAATCGGCGTTGGGGCGTGCCTTTGCGGTTGCCGGATTTCACGAACATGCGGTTTCGACAGGTTCGGGCGCGGAGGCTGTGGCTTACGTCGAAGTGGATGAGACAGATGGCGGCCGCGCGCATGGCTGTTTCATTGACAGCAATACAGTTACGGCATCACTGAAAGCGGTGACGAACGCGATCAATAATCTTGACACCTGAGCCGCTCTTAAGCGGCGCTTCAACGCACCCTGAATCCCGGGCCTTGCGCCCGGGATGACAGCATCACGCCGGAGGATGCGGTTTGGACATCAGACGTCGAGATTGGCGACGCTGAGTGCATTGTCCTGAATGAATTCGCGTCTTGGCTCAACCATGTCGCCCATCAGCTTGACGAACAGGTCATCTGCCTGATCGAGCTCACGAATTTTCACCTGCAAAAGTGTACGGACATTGGAATCGAGTGTTGTCTCCCACAATTGCTCAGGGTTCATTTCCCCCAGGCCCTTGTACCGCGACATGGACAGGCCCTTGCCGCCAGCGGTGAAAATCGCTTCAAGCAACTGGCTCGGTGAACGGATTTCGTGGGCTGCATCCTTGCGGGTCAGCGTGCAGGCTTTCATGTAAACCTCCTGCAGGGAAGCCGTCATGCTATCCAGCTTGCGGGCATCCGCACTCGAAAGCAGCGGGCCATCGATCAGGACATCTTCTGTTACGCCGCGCACTTCGCGCTCAAACCGCAAACCACCGTCCTGGGTTGGCCGCCCGGCCCAGCCGCGTTCTGTCTCATCAGACAAAAGATCAAGGCGTCGTGCGATATAGTCTGCCGCTTCCTGCGCCGCCGCACTTTCTGCAAACACAGCCGGATTCAGGGCCCCGGCAATCGCGGCCTGTTCTACGGCGAAATGCGGATATTTGCTCGGCAAGCCGTTGAGCAGGTTCCGCACTTTGCGTGCTGTCTCCACGATCGCACGCAAATCTTCCCCGGCGCGCTGCGATCCGTCATGCAAGGTCAACACCATGTCTTCCAGCCCGGTCTCAATGAGATAGTCCTGCAGGCTCGGCTCGTCCTTCAGATAGGTTTCAGATTGCCCGCGACGCACTTTGTAAAGCGGCGGCTGCGCGATATAGAGGTGACCGCGCTCAATCAACTCCGGCATCTGACGGTAGAAGAAGGTGAGCAACAAGGTTCTGATGTGCGCTCCATCGACGTCCGCATCTGTCATGATGATGATCTTGTGATAGCGCAGCTTCTCGATGTCGAAATCATTTCGACCAATACCCGTCCCCAGCGCGGTGATCAGTGTACCGATCTGGTCTGAGCCCAGCATCTTGTCGAAACGGGCGCGCTCCACATTCAAAATCTTACCGCGGAGCGGCAACACGGCCTGTGCCTTGCGGTCACGTCCCTGTTTGGCAGAGCCACCCGCACTGTCACCCTCGACGATAAACAGTTCCGATTTTGCCGGGTCGCGCTCCTGACAGTCCGCCAGCTTTCCCGGCAGGCTGGAAATCTCCAGCGCGCCTTTGCGCCGGGTCAGCTCGCGGGCCTTGCGTGCCGCTTCGCGGGCGGCCGCAGCTTCCACCACTTTGCCGACAATAATTTTTGCTTCACTCGGGTGTTCTTCAAACCAGGTGGAGAGGCCCTCATGGACGGCGCTCTCCACGATAGGCCGGACTTCAGAAGACACAAGCTTGTCTTTCGTCTGGCTGGAGAATTTCGGGTCCGGCACTTTGACCGAGAGGACGCAGGTCAGACCTTCACGGGCATCATCACCCGTGAGGCTCACTTTTTCTTTCTTCGCGATACCCGAGCTTGTCGCATAATTGTTGATGACACGGGTGAGCGCACCCCGAAAGCCCGCCAGATGTGTCCCGCCATCACGTTGAGGAATGTTATTTGTGAAGCAGAGGACGTTCTCGTGGTAGCTGTCATTCCACCAGGCGGAGATTTCGACAGTCACTCCGTCTCTCTCTTCCTTCACCGAAATCGGGGCTTCGATCAGCGGGGACTTGGTGCGGTCCAGAAAACGAACAAATGCCTCAAGCCCGCCTTCATAGAGAAGCTCCACCGTTTTGGGCTCCGGGTGCCGCGCATCCGTCAGCGTGATCCGAACGCCGGAATTCAGGAACGCCAGTTCCCGCAAGCGATGTTCAAGGGTCGCATAATCATAATCGGTAATAGCGAAAATTTCCGCCGACGCGTGGAATGTCACTTCCGTACCCGTGCGCCCGTTGGCAGGCCCCACAGCCTGAAGCGGGGCTTCGGAGACGCCGTTTCTAAAACGGACAAGATGCTCCTTGTCTTTCCGCCAGATGCGCAGCTCCAGCCAGTCTGACAGTGCGTTCACAACAGACACACCAACCCCGTGCAACCCGCCGGAGACTTTGTAGGAGTTCTGGTCAAACTTCCCGCCCGCATGAAGCTGGGTCATAATCACTTCAGCGGCCGAGATGCCTTCACCTGTGTGAATGTCAGTCGGAATCCCGCGCCCATTGTCGGAGACGGAGACGGACCCGTCCGGGTTGAGGCTGACGGACACGGTGTCACAATGACCGGCCAATGCCTCGTCGATCGCATTGTCCACGACTTCATAGACCATGTGATGAAGACCTGAACCGTCATCGGTATCGCCGATATACATGCCGGGCCGTTTGCGTACAGCGTCGAGACCCTTCAGGACCTTGATACTGTCTGCGCCATATTCCGGGCCGGCTGATGCTGGTGTATCGGACATGCCTGTTCGTCTCCTCAAAAGGGCATCCTGCCCCCGACCGTGTGACCGGCGATCGATTGATCAGCGGGTGTAACGGTATAACGATGTATTGTTTCGAGCCGATCTGTGCGGCTGGTTACCGCACAGGCCGATCCTTGTTTCAATCAACCAATCTCGGCTTGCGAGGTGATGATCTTTTTTACGACGCCATATTCAACAGCTTCGTCAGCGCTCATCCAGAAGTCGCGATGGGTATCTGCGACAATCTTGTCGAGCGACTGACCGGTTGCAGCAGCAAAAATCTTGTTCAAGCGTTCGCGCATACGCAAAACCTCGCGGGCCTGAATATCGATTTCTGACGCCGATCCGCCGACACCGCCGCGTGGTTCATGCAAAAGGAAACGCGTATTAGGCAGGCAGAAGCGATTTTCCTTCTCCGCTGCAACGAAAATCAACGCACCCGCGCTTGCAACCCATCCGGTTCCCAGCGTGCGGACAACCGGTTTCACGAATTTGATCATGTCGTGGATCATGTCACCGCTTTCAACATGACCACCCGGCGACGACACGATCACCGTGATGGGCTCATCGCCTTCACCCGCCATCGCGAGCAAACGTTCTGTTGTCGCCCGGGCTAAACGGTCGTTGATCTCACCGGTAATAAGGATCGTGCGGGACTTGAAAAGACCACTTTCGATCAGCGGGTTGGAGACGTTTTTCAGGAAATCAGTCGGGTCGGATTCGGTCAATTGGTGATGCATCAAATGAGCTTCTTCAGGTTCTGGGTGATTCTTTATGTAGGATGAGAATATAGGTTACAAATCAAGAGGTTACAATGTGATGAAGCCCGTCTTGGCCACCCCGTGCACGGGGGGCACGCGCCCGAATTTCGCGTGCAGTTTCAAGGGCTTGCAAGACCCTTATTTCGAGAGGTTTAAAGCGGGGCCGGCTCCGCACGATGATCCCCAATGTGGAAGTGCTGCGCCCTGTCACCCAGGGTCGAAAAGAGGCTCGCATCCGTTCCTGTCATCCAGGCCTGAATATGCATCGCGCAGAGTTCATCAAAGAGTGCCGCGCGGCGATCCTTGTCCAGATGGGCCGCCACCTCGTCCAGCAACAGAAGGGGCGGGCGTCTGACTGACAGGCCCAGAAGTTTGGTGTTGGCCAGCATAAGGCCGAGGAGCAACGCCTTTTGCTCCCCTGTCGAACAAGCTTCGGCCTCCATATCTTTCGGTGCATGACGGACCAGCAGGTCGGACCGGTGGGGGCCATCAAGAGTTCGCCCCGCCCCGCGATCCCGGCTCCTCATCTCTGCCAGTTTCGCCCGGTACCTGTCTTCCACGTCAATGGCCGGCTCCCCCGCACTTAGAGCGGCCTCCAGCTCTCCTTCCAGGGCGAGACTGGCCTTGGGAAAGGCATTGTCCGGGGCGGCGGCAATGGCACCCTTGAGCCGGGCAATGATTTCCACCCGGGCGGCGGCCATGGCAACACCGTATTCTGCAATCTGTTCCTCAATTGCCGCGTACCACATGGCATCGCGCACATCTTCGGCGAGAAGCTTGTTGCGTTCCCGCAATGCTTTTTCGAATGCATTGGCCCGCGTGCCGTGCGACGGGTCAAACCCCATCACGAGACGATCCAGAAAACGTCGTCTGCCGCCTGCCGCCTCCACAAAAAGGCGGTCCTGTGCCGGGGTCAGCCAGACCACGCGGACATACTCTGCAAGCACCCCTGCGCCTGATTGGGTTTCACCGTCAATACGCACAATCCGGGCCCGTTGGGCCTCGCCCGGACTGGGTTCCTGGCCGGTGCCGATTGCCGTATCTTCGCCGTCGCTGACCAGCGTTGCAGCCACGGCCCATCCATGGCGAGCCTCGGTCTCGCTGCTGGCGCGATAAGCCAGATCCGCGAACGGCTGTCCCCGCAACCCCCGACCCGGCGACAGAAGCGATACGGCCTCCAACAAATTGGTCTTGCCCGCGCCGTTTGCCCCGGTCAAAACGACAGGGCGGCCATCCAGTGCCAGCGCGGCCCGTTCGTAAGACCTGAAATGGGTCACGACAAGGCGTGACAAATGGGTGCGCGGTGCGGGCTTTTGCACGCGGGGCCCCTCTCCAATTGATGTGAGTTCCGGGTTTAGGTTGTTGTTTTCGTTCACCAGCTCAGACGCGATCCGGCCCGACGCGATCCCAGGATGCGCTCCCTGCACACGCCTTTGACAGGCTGTTTCTAAACACGCATAGGCATCAGAACGTAAAGCGCACTTTCATCATCCACATCACGGATCAATGTTGGCGACCCGCTGTCTGCCAATGAGAAGATGGCTTTGTCACCGTCCAGCTGCCCCGCAATGTCGAGCAGATAACGGGCATTGAAGCCGATTTCGAGCGGCGATGACGCATAGGCGACACCCAACTCCTCGGTTGCACTGCCAGAGTCCGGGTTGGTCACAGTGAGGATCAGACGCCCCTCTTCCATATTGAGTTTCACGGCGCGGGAACGTTCTGTGGAAATGGTGGAGACACGGTCCACTGCTTCGGCAAACTTTTTGCCGTCCACCTCCATCTCCTTGTCATTTCCTTCTGGAATGACGCGGGTGTAATCCGGGAATGTACCATCAATCAGTTTTGATGTGAGCACCACGCCCGAGAACTCGAAACGGATTTTTGTGTCGGAAACGCCGATCCGCACCAGACCATCTTCTTCTTCGACAAGCTTTTGCAGTTCGAGCACCGTTTTGCGCGGCACAATCACACCGGGCATGCCTGCCGCCCCATCGGGGAGCGGGAAATCCGCCTGCGCCAGACGGTGACCATCTGTTGCCACCGCGCGCAGCATGGGCGTGCCGTTTGCCTCCGCTGTGTGCAGATAAATGCCGTTCAGATAATAGCGTGTCTCTTCGGTTGAGATCGCAAAACGTGTCTTGTCCACAAGGCGGGCCAAAGCCTCTGCCGGCATTTCAAACCGGTGCGGCAAATCCCCCGCTGACATGGCCGGGAAATCTTCCTGCGGCAAGGCCTGCAGCGCAAAGCGTGAACGCCCTGCTTGCAGCGTGATCTTGCCGTCATCACCATCGCTGATTTCAACCTGCGCACCGTCCGGCAGTTTCCGGACAATGTCATAAAGCGTATGCGCGGATGCGGTTGTCCCGCCTTCCTGCGCAATGTCGGCTGTGGTGGCTTCAACCACTTCGATGTCGAGGTCGGTCGCCGTCAGGCTCAACTGGCCTTCACCTGCCCGCATCAGCACATTGGAAAGAATGGGAATAGTGTTCCGGCGTTCAACAACACTTTGCACATGATTGAGTGACTTCAAGAGCGCACCGCGTTCGATTGTGATCTTCATGTGTCCCCTAAACTCTTCTTCTCGTTGTTGCCTACCCGATCAACCGACTGCACTGTTTACTGCCCAGTCGACTGCCATGCCCTGTGCCCGGATTTACGGCCCGGCTTTGCGAAGCACCTTCGCTCAACCTGCAAAGACCGCCCTGGCAACCGAACCCTTTCGGTTCCGGAATTTGCCTTGTGTCGCTTGCCAGAGCGTTACCATGACGGTTTTTTTTACCGCCGACCAGCCCCTTTAACACACAAGTTATCCACAGATGGTCATCCGGGCAATCCCGGTCCATCTGCAAGGAAGGAGAGCGCTTGCTACCACTTGGGGCTTTTCACCGGGCATGGGTGTCAAACCCCGGTCTGACTATACCAGAGGCGCGACAAAGGACCACGCAGTTTTTGCGCCGTCGTCCCGGGTGTGCCCGGCTATTGTGTCTGGCTATGACGGGAGGCTTTTTCAGCCCGACGCGACACGAGATCCACGCTTAATGGTCGGGTGTGGCACCTTCCAGCATACGGCGGAGAAGGTCCACATCTTCTTCCATGGAACTGTCTTCCCGGCACAACTCGTCAATCCGCCGCACGGCATGAATTACGGTCGTGTGATCCCGCCCCCCGAACTTGCGACCGATTTCCGGCAGTGAACGGGTGGTCAGCTGCTTGGACAGGTACATGGCGATCTGGCGCGGCCTGGCAACGGTGCGGGCCCGGCGCGGTGACAACATATCAGCCAGGCGAATGTTGTAGTACTGGGCAACGCGGCGCTGAATATCTTCAATCGTGATTTTGGGCTCGTGCGAGCGCAGTAGATCACGCAATACTTCCATCGCCATTTCAACCGAGATGGGACGCCCCACCAGAGATGCATAAGCCACGACACGGGTCAGGGCGCCTTCCAGCTCCCGCACATTGTTGGTGATACGGCTTGCCAACAATTCCAATACGCCTGCCGGAATTTCCACGGCACCTGCGTGACGGGCCATGCTTTCGGCCTTTGCCTGCAGAATGCCGAGCCGCAACTCATAATCCGTTGCGTGGATGTCAGCCACCAGCCCCCAACCCAGACGCGAGCGAATGCGTTCTTCAATCCCATCCAGATCAGACGGCGAACGGTCGGCAGAAATAATCACCTGATGGTTGTGATCGATCAGAGCGTTGAACGTGTGGAAGAATTCCTCCTGTGTGGAATCCTTGCCGGAGATGAATTGCACATCGTCAATCATCAGAACATCAACCGTCCGGAACTGCTGCTTGAAAGCCATCGTGTCTTTGAACCGCAGAGCCCTTACGAACTGATACATGAACTTCTCAGCCGATAGGTAAAGCACCTTGCGTTCGGGATGCCTGCGACGAATTTCCCAGGCAATGGCATGCATGAGATGCGTCTTACCCAAACCCACACCGCCATAAAGAAAGAGCGGATTAAATGTGACATCTGTGGCTTCTGCCACGCGCCGCGCCGCGGCGTGGGCAAGCTCGTTCGATTTGCCGACCACAAAATTGTCGAATGTGAAGCGCTCGTCCAGGGGCGCGCCCACAGGCTCCCCCGCGAAATTTTCTTCCATCGGTTTTGCAAAGCCCGGTTTCGCTTTGGCAAAACCTGAAGGCGCGGCAGATGAGGTTACACCCGCCTGCGGGACAGGGGCAGGACGCCCTGTTGTGCCTTGTCGTTCCTCGCCGGGGGATGTGTGTTCGGTTGGCGCCCGCACATCGTTGCGCACCATCACTTCCACACGCTCAATACTGGTGTCTTCTTCGCGCCACAACATCAGCAAGCGTTCGCTTTGGTGGGACGCCACCCAAGAGCGGATGAAACGGGTTGGCGCGGACAGCACCACTTTGCCATCCCCAAGGCCGATCATATCGACAGGCTTCACCCAGCTGTTGAAGGTTGCATCACCCAGCTCGACCGCCATGCGCGCTTTCACGCGCGCCCATTGACTTGCCAGATCATTTCCGCCGCCCACACCGATTTCTCCGGTCGCCGCGCCTGCCGGTTCTATTGCCATGCCGTGCGCCTGTTGCGACGCGTCGTAAGACGGTCTGCCTGATAGGTCAGTTTCCTGACGGCGCAAACTGTTGGCTGAGTTGATCTCGTGAACCGCATTTTCTCTCGTCGACATAAATTGCCCGCACCCTTGTTCATTCGTTTGCCCGATATCACTACCCTTCGGCAAGCAATATCGGTCATCGCCCCTCGAATGGCGTCTGCAAAAACAACTGCTTCTGCTGTGATGTTTCTTACCCCCGAAAGAAACATCATGCCGTGACGCCGGCATTCTGTTTTTAAATCACCCGAATGACTTATGCCTCTCAAGTGACTGCTATCTCTTCTGTCCCAATACCAAACTCGGGTTTGGCTCTCTACATCAACGCCAAACTCAGGTTTGGCTCCAAGCCAACCCGGCAGCCTTCCACCCGTTCGTGTGGCCACGATGATGATTGTGATCCAAATCCCCTTCAAAGCCACCCGCAACATTGTACGCGGTTCCCAGGCCTGCCTGTGTCACCGCAATGGCCGCGGCACGTGACCGCGCACCCGAGCGGCAGATCATGAAGAGCGTGCTACCCCGCCCCCGGCCGGTCTTTTCCAAAACGGCTCGCACGTCTTCGACGAAATTCTCATTACGAGCCATCGTCGGAAAGGACTGCCATTCAACACATGCAACCGGCTTATCAACCGCATCAAGATCAGGGCGTCCAACAAATGCCCATTCAGCTTGTGTCCGAACATCAATGAGGATGGCATCGGAAACCTGGCTCAGAAGTCTGTACGCCTCTTCAACCGTTACATCACCCGCATAGTCAGAAGGCTTTGCTCCGATGATCGACACATCCTGCCCCGCCATATGTCTCCCGCTCCCATGATCCAAGCCACCAGATACCAGCTTGCCCAATTGCACAAAAAACCCGTTCGGCGCCGATTGAACTCGACTCCGATGACTTCCCCGTCAACTGACAGGTCGCCGCTTTTCGTGTGAATACTTTGGACACCTCTGCCGAGAGCGCCGATATACTGCTTTAATACTGTTCAGTTGCATCTTTATGCAGTATTCATTGCCGCCGTCCGAGGCTGATAACCATACTGGGTGGGGCTCGACGAGGCAAGCGCCATGGCCACGAATCTGTCAAAAAAGTTTGGCATTTTTCTCTTTACCCGCGGTTTCCAGCTTCAAATGCTTCGCGCTGTTGCAAAGAACACACGATCAGAAAAAACTGTTCGCTCAAAACTCAAGTACGCATAATTTGGCTTTGCAGAGCCATTTGACGACGATCACTAGATATAGAAAAAAACCTGTTGCCGCACACAAGGCATAATCGCTTTTGCTGCTGACGCTTTTTGCACATGCAGCAAAGGCCAAGCTGTCGTGTACGCATGTGCAAAAACAAACCCCGCAAACAGAACCTGTTGCGGGGTCAAAAAAAGATGGCAATCGCCATGCCATCTTTATTTCATTTTACTTCAACATCATACACTTAAAGCCAACAGCTTGTTGTGCCTGATTAAGCACCCAGTGCTTTTACACGCTGTGCCAGACGCGACACTTTCCGCGATGCTGTGTTCTTGTGCAGCACACCCTTTTGGGCCGCACGCATGATTTCAGGCTGAACAGCTTTCAGCGCGTCACCCGCAGCTGACTGATCACCGCTGGCAATGGCTTCTTCAACCTTGCGCATGAAAGAGCGGATACGGCTGCGGCGGTTCTTGTTAACTGCCGTGCGGCGCTCCATTTTGCGGATCGCTTTCTTTGCCGACTTTGTGTTGGCCATCGATTTGTCCGTTTCTTGCAGCGGCCAAGGCGGGCATGACGCCTCGCTTCGGCCATTCGTGAACTGGATATTCAGCAGACGCGCACGAACGCGAAGACGTTCGCGGCGAACCCGTGAAAGAGCGGGCGTTATACTCGGGCCACAAAGGCCCGTCAACCGGGCATTTGCAGGCTTTTCCACAAGCCCGACCGCCGCCTTCGCCGAACCGGGCCGGTTTGCCCCCTCAAATCTGAAATACCGCTGATTTCCAGCGTTTTCTTTCAGTTCCTGGCCCTGTGCCCGCCTTCTCTACCGGTTTTTAAATTGGGGTGTGCGTTTTTCGACAAAAGCCGCCATCCCCTCTTTCTGGTCCTCGGTCGCGAAAAGCGAGTGGAAGACCCGTCGTTCAAACCGCACGCCCTCTTCGAGGGTCAGTTCAAACGAGCGATTAACCGCCTCTTTAGCCATCATTGCCACGGGGAGAGATTTTTCGGCAATACTCTCTGCAACCTTCAGGGCCTCCTCCAGCAGCTGGTCTTTGGGAACAATACGGCTCACCAGACCGGCGCTTTCGGCCTCGGCCGCATCCATCATGCGCCCGGTCAGGCACATTTCCATAGCCTTCGCCTTGCCGATCGCGCGGGTCAGACGCTGGGTGCCCCCAATACCGGGAATTACCCCCAGATTGATCTCAGGCTGACCAAAACGGGCGTTATCCGCCGCAAGGATGAAGTCGCACATCATGGCCAGTTCACACCCCCCGCCGAGCGCGTAGCCCGCCACCGCGGCGATAGTTGGGGTGCGACAGGCCGCAATAGCCCCTGCTTTGGCAAACAGATCTTCCCCATACACATCCATATAGGATTTGGGTGCCATCTCCTTGATGTCTGCCCCGGCTGCGAAGGCTTTCTGCGACCCGGTAATGATGATGCATCCGATCTCGTTATCGGCGTCATAGCCGGCGACCGCGTCGATCAGTTCGTCCACCAGTTGATTGTTGAGCGCGTTCAGCGCTTCGGGCCGGTCCAGTGTGATCAAACCGACGCGCCCGCGTGCCTCGATGCTGATCGTTTCATATGCCATGACGTTCGCCTTTCATTTTCCGGCCTTGCTGTGGTGACATGGCCATAATGGACCTGTTGTCGAAGCCGTATCGTCTTTGATTACCGCTGACAGGCCGGACAATAAAAACTTGAGCGGCCTGACTGAACAATGCGCGCCACACTAGCGGTGCAGCCCTCGCTTAAACAAGCTTCTCCTTCACGGCCATACACTTGAAATGTGTGCTGAAAATAGCCCAGTTCTCCGTCCGCTTGCGCATAGTCGCGAAGCGTGGACCCACCGGCTTCTATCGCCGCTGCAATGACGTCGCGGATCGCAGGTGCCAGGCGTTCCGCGCGCTGTGCAGGCTTTGGGCCCTTGCCGGCCACACTTGATGCCTCCCGTTTGGGAGATATACCGGCACGATAGAGCGCCTCACAAACATAAATGTTGCCAAGCCCCGCGACGACCCGCTGATCGAGAAGCGCTGATTTGATGGGTGACCTTTTCCCCCGAAGCGCATCCGCGAGCAACATCGCGGAAAACGCATTCCCCACGGGTTCCGGTCCGAGATTGACCAGATGGCGGGATGTTGAGAGATCAGCTTCAGCGATTAAATCCATATAACCAAAGCGTCGATGATCGGAATAGACAATACGTGTCCCGTCTTCCATATGGAAAACAACGTGATCATGCTTGCCCGAGCCGTCAGTCACAGAAGTGGAGGCAGAGGCGGCTGTGGAACCAGACTTTCCGCCGTCATGAGTGAAGGCCCCGGGTACATTCGTTTCGCCAACAGGCGGGCAGATGGTAAAGCGCCCCGACATGCCAAGATGTGCCAGCAACGTCGTCCCATCATCCAGATGAATGAGCAAATATTTGGCCCGCCGCCCCAGCGCTGTCACCCGGTGCCCCGTCAACCGCTTCACAAAGCCGTCGGGCAATGGAAAGCGCAGATCCGGCCTTCTGGCTTCCACTTTGACGAGTTTCCGCCCTTCCATGGCCGGGGTGAGACCGCGGCGAACTGTTTCAACTTCAGGTAATTCAGGCATGATAGCTCATCTGGCGGCAGGGCTGGCATAAAGAGGCGGCCCCCGACACCACACGCGGCGAAAGGGCACATTAAGAATAGAAGTTGCAAAGTAGCGCGGTTCTGCGGGTTCCGCTATGGTCCGCAAGAACAAGGTACACTTTATGGCCCGTCTTTTGATCGTAGCGGACCATGCCTGCGATACGGGGCTTTATGACTATCAAGACAGTTCAAGACCAGCAGACACCTGACGCAGAGGTCGCCACTACTCATTTTGGCTTCCAGACCGTCGCAGAGGAAGAAAAGGCGCGTCTTGTTCATTCCGTGTTTGAAAAAGTGGCCAGTCGGTATGACCTGATGAACGACCTCATGTCGATGGGCCTCCATCGCGCGTGGAAGCAGGTGATGATCGACAAGCTGAACCCGCCGCGCACAAATCGTCCCTGGCATCTGATCGACGTCGCTGGCGGCACGGGCGATATCGCGTTTCGGGCGCTGGACCGTGCCGGGGCCGGCGCGAAAGTTACGGTCTGCGATATCAATGAGCATATGCTTGATGTCGGGCGCGCGCGCGCCAGAAGCAGCGGCTATGCGGAGAAAGCAGCGTTCGGCTGTGGTGATGCAGAAACGCTCCCTTTTCCCGATCAATCCTTCAATGCCTATACGATCGCGTTTGGCATTCGAAACGTTACGCGGATAGATAAAGCATTGCGCGATGCGTACCGGGTGCTGAAGCCGGGTTCGCGGTTTCTTGTACTTGAGTTCTCGCACATGGTATTGCCGGAAGCACAGCGGCTTTATGACGCCTATTCCTTCACAGCCATCCCGCCGATCGGCAAGGCAGTCACTGGAGATGCGCAACCTTATCAGTATCTGGTTGAGAGCATCCGCCAGTTCCCTACACAGGAAAAATTCAAAAGCATGATTGAAGACGCGGGTTTTGAACGTGTGCAATATCAAAACCTGACGGGCGGCATTGCCGCTCTTCACTCCGGCTGGCGGATCTAGACCCCGATGATCAGGTCATTACGCAATATTTCGCGGCTTGTCCGTGCCGGTAGAATTATGGCGCGGTATGACGCACTCTTTCCGCCTGAATTTGAAGATGATGTGCCGGGCATCGTGAAGGTGGGGCGCGCGCTTGCCGCCATCCGATTACCCTGGGAACCAAAGGCGGATGCGGGCGGCGATGTCATTCAGCGCCTGTCCACCGCGCTTGAAACACTGGGGCCATCCTATATCAAGCTTGGTCAGTTTCTCGCCACCCGGCCCGACATTATCGGACCGGAGCTTGCCGGTGACCTGGCCGCCTTGCGCGATCGTCTGCCGCCGTTTGGCAAGAAGGTGGCTGAAGACATTATTGAAAGTGAATTCGGCCAGCCTGTGTCCGCGCTTTATCTGGAATTCAGCGAACCGATTGCCGCCGCTTCCATTGCGCAAGTACACAAGGCAAAGATTTCTGTCGGCGACGAGAGCGACAATCAAACGCTCAACACGCGTGATGTCGCGGTAAAGGTCTTGCGGCCGGGCGTTGAAGAACGGTTTGCTCGTGATCTGGACAGTTATTTCTGGATCGCCGAACTTGCCGAAAAACTGAACCCAGCCGCCAAACGGTTGCGTCCGGTGCAGGTGGTGCAAACACTTGCCGACAGTGTCGCGCTTGAGATGGATTTGCGCCTTGAGGCAGCAGCCATGTCGGAGATGGCGGAGAACGTAGCCCACGACACAGATTTCCGGGTGCCGGAGATTGACTGGCTGCGAACCTCGCGCCGGGTCATGACCCTTGAATGGGTTGACGGTATTCCCGCCGGGGACCGCGAAGCGCTTGTTGCGGCAGGGCATGACATGCCGGCCCTTGGCACACGGGTCATCCAGACCTTTCTTACCCATGCGCTGCGCGACGGCTTTTTCCACGCGGACATGCATCAGGGCAATCTCTTTGTGGGGGAAGACGGCGCGCTGATTGCTGTGGACTTCGGCATTATGGGTCGGCTTGATCAACGCTCCCGCCGGTTTCTCGCGGAAATATTGTTCGGTTTTGTACGACGTGATTACCGGCGCGTGGCAGAGGTGCATTTTGAAGCAGGTTATGTGCCCGCCGACAAAAACCTTGATAATTTTGCGCAGGCATTGCGGTCCATCGGTGAGCCGATATTTGGTAAAAGTGCGCAGGACGTCTCGATGGGGCGGCTCCTTGCGCAGCTTTTTCTTGTAACCGACCAGTTTGATATGGCGACGCGTCCTGAGCTTATTCTCTTGCAGAAAACAATGGTCGTGGTGGAGGGGGTCGCGCGCGATTTCGACCCGGCGCACAATATCTGGGAGAGCGCAGAGCCGATACTGGCTGCATGGATTGCTGAAAAGTTTGGCCCCGAAGGGCGCATTCAGGAAGCAGCGGATGGAGCCGTCGCGCTCGGTCGTGTGCTCTCTCATCTGCCGGATTTTCTGGAGCGGGCCGAAAAGGCCGCCCACGCCATTTCCGACAATATTGACCAGGACGGCTTCCGCCTTCACCCCCAAACCGTTCGCGCGCTTGCTGAAGCAGAGAAAGCAAACCGTCGCTGGTCGCGGGTTGCGCTGTGGGTCGGTGCGTTGTCGCTTTTTGTCGTTGCTGTCGCCCAGATTGCCTGAAGCTTACGGTCGGCTCTCCGCGTAGAGGGCTCGGAGCCGGGTCATGTCTTCAGGGTGTGTTGCGGCCCATGTTTTTACGGCCGCAGCCAGTGTGTCTTCCGACATATCAAACGTTGCTGCGGACAAACGAACCGCTTCACCGGCGCGCGGCTCCCGGCGGCCCAGCAGGATCTCCAGAAAATGCTGCCGATGGCGCTGATGCAAATGATGTGAATCGTAGAAATTTGCCGTCACGCCCTGATCTTTGCTGAAGACGCTTTCCTGTGTCCAGGCACTGGCGCGCGCAAAATCCCATAGCTCAACGGCGATACCTTTGGTGCGCGCAACCTCCACCAGCGAGACAAGGTCACGTTTCCAGTCTTTGAAGCTTGGCCACAGGCCCATCATCTCGATCATCTCCAGGTGGAGAAGGTGGACAGGCGCGATGTAGAGCACCAGCTCGGTGCCTTGCGGGCTCGCATTTAAAATGTGGCGCAGATCTTCCATATCGGACCCGGCCTTTGGATAGTCGCCATAGAGCCCGCCGGTATTGCCCATATATTCACGCAGCGAGGCACCTACGCTTTGCTGCTGTCCGTTCTCGCGGACAAGCGCACATTCATAATCATGAGGACGGCGTCCGCCATCAGGGCTCCAGATTGCCTGGCAGGGTCGGTCTCGATATTTCAGCCGGCGACGCAGTTCGTCCAGTGCGTCACGTGACAGCAATGTGGCCGGCAAATCTGCCAGACTGTGAAAGCGGTTGATCTGTCCATTCGCGGTGCGAGAGAGGCGGTCCTCGCTGAAACCCGCGCCGGCGGGTCTGTTCTCATTGAACATGTAGAAGTCGAGACCGATAATGACCATTTCCGGTCCACTGTTTTCGTCATCGCCCGGACCCTGCAGTCCAAATGCGTGATCGATCATGCGCCGGACTTCATAGATATTGGCACCGCTCAGGCTTGCGTTGAAAGCGCTTTTACCGGTGAGTGATGTCACCAGAGCCGGGTCCAGCATCAACTGGGCACGAGATGAGCCGACGAGCAGCACGGTCGGTGCGCTGTCTGCCAGCCAGTGTGGCTTAACCAGCCGGTCCTGGCCTTCAAGGCCCATCAGATCACGGCGCTGATAGAGCCCGTAGGGGTCGCCCCAATAGAGGGTGCCCACAATCAGCAGTGTGATGACCCCGACAAGCCCCAGAACCAGCCTGACATATGCACGATAATGTTTCTGCATGTCGGCCCCCTAGAACTGGAAGTAGAGAAAAGGACTCAGCCGGGCGAGGTTGAGCAAACAATAAAGCCCCACACATGCGAGCAGGAAGGCCCAGAGGCGCGTAGGTCGCCAGGTAAGCCAGTCGTATACCCATCCCTTCTCCCCCATTGTCACGCGGGACGGATCAAGCGCCGGGCGATAGCGCCGCATCAGCTCCATTGTGTTGGGCGCAAGCACCACCACCCACAAAAGTCCTACCACCAGCCAGACAGGCTTGGAACTGTCCAGCAGGGAGAGCTGCTCTTTCACCACCAGACCAAGGGAGGCGATGTCCAGCGGCAGTGCGCGCGCTATCTCGGCGCTCACGGCGACCCCGTTTACACCCGCTATACCTGCCAGCATGGTCAGTGCCGTCGAAAGATCCGCCGAGCGGAAGAATATCCACGCCACCACAACAGCCAGAAACGTCACGCACCAGGAAAGTGCCCGCCCCGTTCTGGTCGCAGGCTGCCCTACTGCCCGGGCAGGTAGCAGTTTTCGCCAGCCATGATTGAGGATGAGATAAAGGCCGTGCAAAGCGCCCCAGATCACAAAAGTCCAGCCGGCGCCGTGCCACAACCCTCCCAGCAGCATCGTGATAAAAAGATTGATAAAGCGCCGGGGCACACCCAAGCGGTTGCCACCCAGAGGAATGTAAAGATAGTCCCTTAGAAAACGGGAGAGCGTGATGTGCCAGCGCCGCCAGAAATCGATGATATTGACGGCCTTGTAGGGTGAGAAAAAGTTCAGCGGCAATCTGATCCCGAACATCCAGCCCAAACCGATAGCCATGTCGGAGTAACCGGAAAAATCAAAGTAGATCTGAAACGTGTAGGCCAGTGCGCCGATCCATGCCTCAAAGAAGGTCGGGGCCTGACCTGCCGCAGCCGCATCGAACACGAGATCTGCGTAAGGGGCGATCTCGTCAGCAATGCCGACTTTCTTGAACAGGCCCAGAATAAAAATCGTGATGCCAATTGTCAGGTTCCGGCTGATTTTGGTTGCGGCAATGCCGCCAAACTGCGGCAACATCTCCTTGTGATGGACAATCGGCCCGGCAATGAGCTGTGGGAAGAAGGTGACAAAAAGCAGATAGTCGAGCGGGCTTTTGGTCTGTGCCTCCCCACGTGCCGCATCCACCAGAAAGGCAATCTGTTGAAAGGTGAAAAACGAAATCGCCAGCGGCAGAATGATCTGCGGCACCGGCAGGCCCCAGTTGCTGGCCCAGTTCAGGCTTTCTGCAAAAAAGCCCGCATATTTATAGACGGCGATCAGACCGAGATTGGCCGCCACGCCGACGCTTAACAGCGCGCCGGTAGATCCACCGCGCCCGCGCGCCGCCGTAATGAAGCGCGCAAGCCAGAAATTGAACCCGATTGAGCCCAACAGCAACGCGAGATAGCTCCACTTCCACCATCCGTAGAAAAACAGGGAGGCAACCACCAGCCAGGTTTTCCCCGCGCGCGCGTCTTTGGCGACCAATGGGTAGTAAACAAGCAGGACCACTGCCAAAAACAGCAGAAACACATGCGAATTGAACAGCATTGAGCTCCCTCACCCCCGATTGCGGCCAGATTTACCAGTTTCCCGGCTTCATGGCGAATTGAGAGCAGGGTTGTTCAGTTATAACTACACAATGCGTGCGTAAAACATTATATATTCCCCTCGCGAGCTGCATGAAATACGACACCATCCTGCAAAGATGGCAACGTATTGGGTATTGGAGCCGCTTTGAGGGAGTGATCGATCAATGAGTGTGTCACCACGGTTCGACGGCAAGCGCGTTCTCCTCATCATCGGGGGCGGAATTGCTGCTTACAAGTGTCTGGAACTGATCCGCCGGTTGAAGGAGCACGGCGCTACCGTGCGTGCCATCATGACCCGGGCCGCCGAAGAATTTGTCACACCTCTTTCCGTTTCGAGCCTGACCGGGGAAATTGTCTATCGCTCACTCTTTGACCTCACGCAGGAAGCGGAGATGGGGCATATCCAATTGTCACGGGACGCCGACCTTTTGGTCGTGGCGCCCGCAACTGCTGACCTGATGGCCAAAATGGCGTCCGGGCAAGCCAATGACCTTGCGACCACCGCGCTGCTCGCCACCGACAAGCCCGTTCTGATTGCCCCGGCCATGAATGTGCGCATGTGGGAGCATGCCGCCACACAGCGCAACCGGGCGACACTTGCCAAAGACGGGATCCAGTTTGTCGGACCGAATGACGGGGACATGGCCTGCGGAGAATTTGGCCCCGGCCGCATGGCGGAGCCGGTGGAAATTCTGCACGCGATCGAAGCGCAGTTGGCAGGCCCGGAAGGACGTCCACTTGACGGGCGCAAGGCACTTGTGACGTCCGGCCCAACACACGAACCCATTGATCCGGTGCGATACATCGCCAATCGCTCATCCGGCAAGCAGGGCCATGCGATCGCGGCAGCACTGGCCAAACTCGGTGCCGACGTCACCCTTGTCGCCGGCCCTTGCGGCCAACCCGACCCCGCAGGGGTCAAAACCATCCATGTCGAAAGTGCACGCGAAATGCTGGAAGCCTGTCAGGCCGCCTTGCCGCTCGACATTGGTGTGTTTGCGGCCGCTGTGGCAGATTGGCGTGTGGACCAGGCCGGGACACAGAAGATGAAAAAGAACGGCGACGTGCCCCCGTCGCTCGCACTTGTTGAAAACCCGGATATTCTGAAAACGATCTCCCGGCACGCGACGGCCCGCCCCGCACTGGTGGTGGGCTTTGCCGCCGAAACAGAGAATGTGCTCGACTATGCGCGGGCCAAGCTGGCCCGAAAAGGGTGCGACTGGATTGTCGCCAATGACGTTTCTCCCGCGACCGGCATTATGGGGGGGGATCGCAACACGGTTCACCTCATTTCCGCTACCGCCCATGAAGACTGGCCGGAACTTTCGAAGCTCGACGTCGCCGCACGCTTGGCCGCGCGTATTGCTGACCATTTCAAAACATAAGGACAAGACATGAGTTTCCAGGAAGTCCCCGTTTCGGTTCAACGTCTCCCGCATGGAGCCGACCTTGCGCTCCCCCAATACGAGACGGAGGGGGCAGCAGGGCTCGACCTGCTGGCCGCGATTGACGAAGGCGAAACGTTGAGCCTTGCACCTGGTGCCCGTCATATGGTGCCGACCGGCCTTGCGATTGCCCTGCCGCTGGGGTTCGAAGCACAGATCCGGCCACGCTCGGGCCTTGCGGCCAAGAACGGGATCACCACGCTCAACGCCCCCGGTACAATTGATTGTGACTATCGCGGTGAAATCAAAGTCATTCTGATCAACCACGGGTCGGAAACTTTTGTCATTACGCGGGGCATGCGCATTGCGCAGATGGTGATTGCCCCTGTGACACGTGCAACCTTTGAAGAATGCGACAACCTGCCGGAAACGGCGCGGGGGACCGGCGGCTTTGGCTCAACCGGGACGGGCAAGCGCTAACAGGTTTGGGAAACGGGGAGAAAAAGATGGTGAGACTTTCCAAGAAAACATTGCTGGCACTGGAAGCCGTTCTTGATGTTGCCGTGAATGCACGCCCTGACCCGGTACAATCCAAAGACATTACGCGTCGCCAGGGTATTCCGCAGCGCTATCTGGAACAGGTCATGCAGCAACTGGTCCATGCGGGCATCCTGAAAGGTGTGCGCGGCCCTAAGGGTGGCTACCGGCTGGCACGCGAACGCCGCCGGATTTCCGTCGGTGACATTGTCCGCATTGTCGGTGCCATGGAAATTGCGGAGGAGCCCCGCTCCACACCTTCAGCGCTCGGTGAAAAAGTGATCGAACCCATGTGGGATGCCATTCAGAGCGAGATGATGCTGCGACTGGACGCCGTTACCGTTGAAGATCTCTGCCTTGAGGCAGCCAAGCTGGGTGCAGACGGTGAGGATAAACCGGAAGCCGATTTTACGATCTGACACGACTTGTAATCTCATAGTCAGCTATGATCTGTCTATGAGACGTCAGCAGGCATAGGAGATGAAGATGAGCGACCAGAGCAAAGCCGGGCGCGGCCGGATTTATGACAATATCACCGAGACTGTCGGCAACACGCCCCTTGTACGCCTGAACCGGATGGCAAAAGAGCGCGGTGTCAAAGCTGACATTCTGCTCAAACTTGAATTTTTCAATCCCCTGTCCAGCGTGAAAGACCGGATCGGCGTTGCGATGATCGAGGATCTGGAAAATCGCGGGCTGATTACACAAGATACGGTGATTATTGAACCCACATCCGGGAATACCGGCATTGCGCTCGCCTTTGTCTGCGCGGCAAAAGGATATCGTCTGATCCTTTGCATGCCCGAAAGCATGTCGGTTGAACGTCGCAAAATGCTGGCCCTGCTGGGTGCTGAACTTGATCTCACACCGGCGGACCAGGGCATGAAAGGGGCCGTCGCACGGGCTGAAGAGCTGGTGACCACTTTTCCAAATGCAGTCATTCCCCAGCAGTTTGACAATCCGGCCAACCCGGACATTCACCGACGCACGACGGCTGAAGAGATCTGGAACGATACCGGCGGCGCGGTCGACTATGTCATCTCAGGCGTGGGTACAGGGGGAACCTTTACCGGTGTTGGCAGCGTTCTGAAACAGAAGAAACCGTCGGTCCAGATGATTGCAGTTGAGCCGGAAGACAGTCCTGTCCTTTCCGGTGGCACACCAGGTGCTCACAAAATTCAAGGCATTGGCGCCGGTTTCATCCCAGGCAATCTGGAACGTGATCTGGTGGACGATGTCCTTACCATCGGCAATGAAACAGCTTTCGAAACGGCCCGCCGCGCCGCCAAAGAAGAAGGCATTCCGGTCGGGATTTCTTCGGGTGCGGCTATCGCTGCCGCAATTGAGCTGGGTTCAAAGCAGGGCATGGACGGCAAAACGATTGTCGTCATTATTCCATCCTTTGCGGAGCGCTATCTCTCCACGGCGCTTTTTGACGGGCTTTAAGACTTAGATCTGGATTGCGGTCGGGGGTCGGTAAAACCGGGCCCCGCCACCGCCTCCACCGCACGTGCATCAAGCAGCTCCCCACATTCGGAACAGACAAGCGCGCCATGCATCTGATGCCCGCATGTTTTGTGGCGATGCACGATGGGCGCACCACGTGCGTCGGACCGGTGACTATCTCCCCAGTGCACAATCGACATGATAACGGGGTAGAGATCGAACCCTTTCTCCGTCAACCGGTATTGATAACGCACCGGCGCTTCACCGTATGGCTCCTTGCGCAGGACATCTTCGCTCACCAGTTTCTTCAAACGGTCCGACAGAACATGCCGGGTGATACCAAGGCTTGCCTCAAATTCCTCAAAACGACGCAGGCCCAGAAAACAGTCACGCAGGATCATCAGCGTCCAGCGGTCGCCGATAACGGCAAGGGTCCGTGCGACCGAGCAGGTTTCGCTCCCTAAATCATCCCATCTCATGTGACGTCTCCTTCACGATTTCCATTTCGTGACTTTTGACAAAATACATTGACAAGTTCCAAATTGGAACCCATTTTACAGATGTAAGTTCCAAAATAGAACCTTAATAAGGAGACTCGCGGATGGCGGAGAAACAAGCAGCCCTGGTGATCGGCGCGGGAGACGCGACCGGCGGAGCGATTGCCAAACGTTTTGCACGAGAGGGTTTTGAAACCTGTGTCGTGCGACGCCATGCCGACAAGCTGCAACCCCTGGTGGACGAGATTTCAGCAGCCGGCGGTGCGGCCCATGCCTTCGGTACCGACGCGCGCAAAGAAGAGGAGATGATCGCCCTGATCGACCAGATTGAAACAGATATCGCCCCACTGGGGGTTGCTGTTTTCAACATCGGGGCAAACGTCAACTTTCCCATCACGGAAACAACGTCACGGGTTTATTTCAAGGTATGGGAGATGGCTGCCTTTGCCGGTTTTCTGACGGGACGCGAAGCTGCGCGCAAAATGACACCGCGCGGACGCGGCACCATCATTTTTACGGGCGCGACGGCAAGCGTTCGCGGCGGGTCCGGCTTCTCCGCCTTCTCCGGCGCCAAACACGCCCTGCGCGCGCTGGCACAAAGCATGGCGCGCGAGCTTGGGCCCAAAGGCATCCATGTCGCGCATTCCATCATCGACGGTGCGATCGACACGCAATGGATTGCAGAAAATTTCCCCGACCGGTATGCCACGAAATCTGACGACGGAATTTTAAATCCGGATCACATTGCTGATGCTTACTGGTGGCTTCACACACAGCCACGCGATGCCTGGACTCATGAACTTGACCTGCGGCCGTGGGCTGAAAAATTCTGACCATCCGCATCTCAACAAAGCACCGCGAACCTAAATTTCAAAACCACCAAGGGGATAATCATGAGCAAGAATGTAGACTTTATTTTCGATTTCGGCAGTCCTAACGCCTATCTCTCGCACAAGCTTGTTGGCGAGATTGAAGAGAGAACGGGGGCGACATTCAACTACATACCCTGTCTCCTGGGGGGCCTGTTCAAACTCACGAATAATCAGCCCCCCATGCTTGCGTTTGGTCCCGTCAAAGGGAAACTTGAATATGAGCAGCTTGAAACCAAGCGCTTTATTGAAAAACACAAACTGACAAAGTTTAAATTCAATCCGCATTTTCCGGTCAACACACTTCTCATTATGCGTGGCCTGATTGCAGCCGAAATGAGCGGTGCCAAGAAAAAATATATTGACCTCGTATTGAAAGCCATGTGGGAAGAAGGGCTCAAAATGGATGACCCGGACGTTGTGAAGCAAGCCCTCACAGAGGGTGGGCTTGATGGCGATGACATTCTTGCCCGCACGCAAGATCCGGTCGTCAAACAGAAGCTTATGGACAATACCGAAGCGGCGGCGGCACGCGGCGCCTTTGGCATTCCTACCTTCTATGTCGGCGATGAAATGTTTTTCGGGAAAGACCGTCTTGCCCAGGTTGAGGAGCTTTTATAGACCGCGGCCCCTCGGGCACCCGCTATCGCGCAATATGACTTGCGAAATTGGGCGCTTCCGCGGGAGCGCCCAATGTCTATTTGGTGCCCAGCCACGCCCGTCTATTGGGTCTCGTCCGGACGGGCCCACGCCTTTATGTTCTCTGCGTATACAGGAAGATCATCATGAATATCGCCTCCCCCACCCCCGTTTTCAGCCGACAGAACCAGTTGTGGCACCCGGAGCCCCAAGCCATGGGGCCTTTTGGCGGCCTGCACGGAGGCGCGGTTTCGGGATTGCTGACCGGGGAGCTGGAAACGCTGGCGGCAGACGCAGGACATGGCACCGCAATCTCCGCACAGGTCTATCTCCTGCGCCCGGCACCGCTGGTCGCGAGTGAGACAAAGCCGGTTCCGGTGCGGGAAGGTGGTCGCGTCGCGGTTTACGAAAATGAATTATGGGCCAATGGCAAATTGCAGGCCAAAGCCTCCATGTGTTTCCTGAAGGGCGTCCCTGCCGGCAAGGAGATTGCCGGGATCGCTCCTGTGCTTCAGGGAAGCGAAGTGAGCGAAGCTCAGGTCAACCCGGACGAGCTGCCTGTCTGGCAGTTTGAGGGAAAAACTTTCGGCACATCCTACCTCAGCGCTGTTGATGTCCGGGAAGCCCCGGACGGGCTTATCTGGCTCAGGGCGGTACAACCCTTGTTCAACCGGGCCACCCCTTTTGCCTCGACCATGAGTTTTGCCGATTTCTCGACCCTGTTTTCAGTGGTCGCCGCCGGACGCCGCCCGGCGGCAGGTGGCTGGCCCAATGCCGACATCGGCCTTCACCTCTCCCGCCTACCCGTCGGGCCCTGGATTGGCCTGAAAACCCGGTCAGACTGGTTTGCCGACGGTCGTGGCGTCACGGAAAGCCAGATTTACGATATCTATGGCCGGATGGGCCGCTCAACCCAGGCAGCTGTCCTCGCCCCGCTCTGAACGCCCCCGGTGCCGGTTTGACTTTTCGGGCAGGGCATGGCGGATTGTCCCCCCACCCGGTGCGAGGAGGTTTAAATGTCGTTCTCTGACGATGAGCTTGAGCGTTATGCCCGACATATTGTGTTGCGCGAGATTGGCGGCCCCGGGCAGCAGAAACTTCTGCAAGCCCGCGTGCTCGTGATCGGGGCCGGGGGGCTCGGCTCTCCGCTCCTGCTTTATCTTGCCGCAGCAGGTGTCGGCACAATCGGCATCATTGATGATGATCATGTTTCACTCTCCAACCTGCAGCGACAGGTTGTGCATGGCACAAAGGATGTGGGGCGCCCCAAGGTCGAGAGCGCGCGCGACGCGATCCTCGATATTAATCCGCATACAAATGTTGTGATACATGAAGAAAGGCTGAACGCCACCAATGCACAAGCGCTGATCTGTCAGTACGATATTGTCGCAGACGGGTGCGATAATTTCTCGACACGTTTTCTGGTGAATGATGCCTGTTATTTTGCCCGGGTGCCGCTTGTGTCTGCGGCCGTTGGCCGGTTTGACGGACAGCTTTCAACCTTCAAAGGATATGAGCGCGACGCCGACGACGTACCACTGCCCACCTATCGCGATTTCATCACCACCATGCCACCCGATGGCAGCATCCCCACATGCGAACAGGCAGGTGTCCTGGGCGCGCTTACAGGCGTGATGGGCTCACTCCAGGCGCTTGAGGTTATCAAGGAAATTACCGGGGCGGGCACCGGGCTTGCGGGCAAGCTTCTTATCTATGATGCACTGGACGCGCGCGTACGCACCATCACGCTTCGTCATGATCCCGCCAATCCGCTGACCGGGACAAGCCCCAGTATTACAGACCTGTCGGGCCATCCCGCTGCTACAGAATAGCGGGTATGACCCGGTCGGGGGGCTTGTGCCCGTCGGCCCAGGTGCGAATATTGATCAACACTTTCTCCCCCATCTCGATCCGGCCTTCGACGGTCGCCGACCCCAGATGCGGTAACAACACAACATTGTCGAGATCCAGCAGCCGGGGGTTGATCAGCGGTTCCTGCTCAAACACATCAAGCCCGGCGCCTGCCAGCTCGCCTGCCTCCAGAGCCCGGGCCAGGGCGTTTTCGTCAATGACCTCGCCACGTGATGTGTTGACAATGTAGGCGTCATTTTTCATCAGCTTGAGCCGATTGGTGTTCATCAGATGGTATGTTGCCGGGGTGTGCGGGCAATTGAGTGAAAGAATATCGATATGGGCAAGCATCTCGTCGAGGCTTGGCCAGTAGGTTGCCTTCAGTTCCTGCTGGGTTGCCTGATTGACAGGATGGCGATTGTGATAGTGGATCTCAAGGCCGAATGCCGCAGCACGGCGTGCCACCGCCTGGCCGATGCGCCCCATCCCGACAATACCGAGTTTTTTGCCACGCAGGCGGCGCCCCAGCATCCAGGTCGGCGACCAGCCGGTCCAGAGCGATCCGCGCTCCCGGATGAAACGGGCCCCCTCCGCAATGCGGCGTGGTACCGCAAGGATGAGCGCCATCGTCATGTCGGCTGTGTCTTCTGTCAGAACACTGGGTGTATTCGTTACCGTAATGCCGCGGGAGACCGCCGTTTCCACATCAATATTATCGACACCGGTACCGAATTGCGCAATCAGCCGGAGGTCAGGTCCCGCCTGCGCCAGCAGACGGCCATCAATCCGGTCTGTCACCGTGGGAACCAGCACACTGGCTTCCCGCAAGGCGGCAGCGAGTGCTGCCTGGCTCATCGGTTCGTCCGTCGCGTTCAGCTTTGTATCAAACAGTTCGCAGAGCCGCGCTTCGATGGAAGCGGGTAGTTTGCGCGTCACGATGACCCGCGTTTTGTCTGCGTTTGCCGCCATTCTTTTTCCTTCCGGCTCACAAGGCCTGTCGTGCCCGCCTCAACTGTTCCCTGACTGTCCTGGATGGTCTTGACCACTTGGATATCTTGACCACTCGGATGTCTTGACCTCTGATGGTCCTGTCGACCGGCAGATCGACTTTCCGGAGAGCACTGTCCGGCAAGAACGGTAGCACACCTGATGCCGGGATACACAGGATCAAGTGGCGCTGCCACCGGTACGTGCCGGGATGTGCCTGAATGTGCTTTGGGCCATGCCGGATCGAAGGCTTGACCCTTCGCCACCTCGCTTGTCATAACGGAGTATCAGATTCGCCCTTTTCGCTCAGACGCGCCCCAAAGCCCGACTTGAGGATATTCGTGATCAAAACTATCGCGTCCTGCACACCTTGCCACCGCATCGCGCTTCGGGCGCCGGGGCTTCCGGTTGCCCTGCTTGCGATATTGTTGCTTGTAATGATCGCTCCTGGCACCTTTCCGGCACAAGCGGCCGGGCTGACGGGGGTTGAAACCGGCCTTCCGCTACCCCGCTTTGTGAGCCTCAAATCATCCAAGGTAAATGTGCGGGTGGGCCCCAGCCGCAACCATGCCGTTGTCTGGGTCTATCAGCGCAAGGGATTACCGGTTGAGGTGATTGCCGAATTTGAGCATTGGCGACGCATCCGTGACGCGGACGGCGAAACCGGGTGGATTTTTCACTCATTGCTGGATGGCGACCGGACAGCCATTTTGCGCCCGCAGCGGAACGAGGAAACCGTACCGCTCTATCGGCTACCCGACATGAGAGAACTGGTTGCCGCAGCGGAAGACGGGGTCATCGGACGTGTTGATGCGTGTTCTGTCCGTCTTTGCCAGCTTGTTGTCGGTGACTATTCCGGCTGGGTGCTGAAAGGCAATCTCTGGGGCGTTTATGGCGATGAGATATTTGAGTGATCTCTTCTTCGTCTGACGCCCGAGACCTTTCAGGCCAGATCGCCACTCAGCGCCGCCCGCACAGACGGGGTCAGACCTGCCTGATGCGGATATGCATCGTGAGCAATGCCCAGTGACACTGGCACGGTGCCCGCTTTGAAAGCGCTCGCATCTTCATCGCTCAGGTCGAAATGCAGAAAATGGATGGAAGAGGTTTTCCCATCTTCTTTGGTTCTCTCCACCTCGTCTTCTGCGCGCGCGGCAATACGTTTGCCCCCGATGTCCAGATAGACCGTGTTTTCAACATGGGTCAGCTGCCGCAACATACGATCCCTGCGAACTTCATCATCAATTTCAAACATCAATGTTGCAACCAGGTCGCGCCCTTGCGGGATCAGCGGATTATAGGCTGACAACTCATCCAGCAATTGTTCGTCGCCACCTTTTTCGATGCGCAGCATTTCGTGCACCTGATGCAGCATCGTATCGTAATTTTCGAAATAGAATGTGGCGCAAGGTCCGACTTCCACGCGACGATTTCGTTTTATTTCCCGCAGGCGGGCACGGCGCTGCGGCCGCTCCACCTCATAGGTTTCAAGGTCCAGAATATCGTCGCGGGTTATGGTTTTGCGAAGCGCGGTCATGGTGGCTCTCATTCTTTCCGTGTCAGTCGATCAGACCGTAGGCACGCGCCATGATCTCGATCGGATGATGTGCCTTCGGCAGGGGCTTTGCCTCGCTCTCGCCATTCAGCGTCTCGATTTCATGAACCAGATGCTTGGCCGCAAGCGGACAATCCGACGTTACATACTTGTTTTCTGTTTTGGCGACATTGCGTGCCGCTGTCTTGCCTACCTTCATGGCAAGATCAAAGGTCTCTTTCATCACGCCAAAGGTTCCGCCATGGCCTGAACAACGCTCGACCACATCCACTTTCGTGTCGGGGATAAGGCGCATCATTTCCGCCGATTTGGGTCCCATGTTCTGCGCGCGTGCATGGCAGGCAAGATGCGCTGTCACGCCACCATCAACGGGCTTCAGCCCGTCCGCAAGCCCCTCTTTCTTCGCAATGTCGACGACATATTCATCGATGTCGAACGTCGCCTGCGCGAGGGCCTTCACGTACTCATCCTCCGGCAGGATAAGTGGCCATTCAAATTTCAGCATCAACCCGCACGAGGCGGTGAGCGCGAGGATATCGTAGCCCTCGTCGATCAGGGGTTTCAGCTCACGTGAAACTTTGCGCGCCTGCTCCGCGACCTTTTCAATATTGCCGCTTTCCAGATGGGGCATGCCGCAGCAGCCAGGATAAGCGGGTTTCGTTTCTACCCCGTTATGGGCCAGCACTTTGCGCGCCGCGATCCCTGCATCCGGATTATTGTAGTTCACAAAACAGGTCGCGAAGATGGCAACCTTGCGCCCGTAAGCAGGCGCTGCGGTGTTCACCATCACAGCACCGGATGCGTCATCCGCCTTGGCGCGCATCATGAAGGTCTTGCCAGCAAATTTTGGCAGCTCGGCGCGTGCATCGATCCCGGCCACTTTCTCCATGACGGGACGCGTGAGCTTGTTGGAACGTTTTGAGCCCCAATTGGCGAGACCTGCGACAGGTGCGGCCATAGTTCCGTTCCGGTCCATCTTCGCAAGCTGCCCCTGCACAAATGGAAAGCCGCCTTTCGCTTTTGCTTCAGCGGCGCGGTATCGCAGCATCAGGTGCGGGAAGTCGAGGTTGAATTCGTGGGGGGGCACATAGGGACACTTGGTCATGTAGCACATGTCACAAAGCGTACAGGCGTCCACAACCGGCCCAAAATCCTCACTGGATACAGTGTCCAGTTCGCCGCTTTCCGCTTCGTCCACGAGATCGAACAGGCGTGGAAAGCTGTCACACAGATTAAAGCAGCGCCGACAGCCATGACAGATGTCAAAGACGCGACGCAGTTCTGCATCCAGATTTTCAAGATCGTAGAATGAGGGGTCCTGCCAGTTCAGCGGATGGCGGGTTGGTGCCTCAAGACTTCCTTCACGGCTCATGTTTTCTCCCCCGTCAAAAGGTGCGTGAGGGGCCCTGTGGTGGCGACAGAGCCCCTCAAACCGTTCTGATTAGTCGTTGAGGGCGTCAAGCGCCTTCTGGAAACGACCGGCATGGCTTTTTTCAGCCTTGGCCAGGGTTTCAAACCAGTCCGCGATCTCGTCAAAACCTTCGTCACGGGCCGTGCGGGCCATGCCCGGATACATGTCCGTGTATTCGTGGGTTTCGCCCGCGATGGCGGCCTTGAGGTTGAGATCTGTGCTGCCGATCGGCTCGCCCGTTGCCGGGTCGCCTACGGCTTCAAGAAATTCCAGATGACCATGAGCATGGCCAGTTTCGCCTTCCGCCGTTGAGCGGAAAACAGCCGCCACATCATTGTAGCCTTCAACATCTGCCTTCTGTGCAAAATACAGATAGCGACGGTTGGCCTGGCTTTCGCCCGCGAAAGCGGCCTTGAGATTGTCTTCGGTTTTGGAACCAGCTAGCGACATGTGCGTTCTCCTCGCCTGTTGTCTTTGAGAGCCGTCGGAGATCAGCAAAGCCCATTTTGGTCGGCTTTTACCCGATCACCGGTGCGCATCTTGGCGGATGCGTTCCTATTAACCTAAGTTAGATCAACAGGTTCGTCAACAGGTTATAATTATTCTAAAGAGAATGAGTTGCAACTGGCAAAAAGCCGGTCAGTCGCTCGCGCGGACCCGGATAACGATGTCCACGCGTGAAACACCAGTACCGGCAGGCGCATCCGGCAGGCCGGATACTTCTATTTTTGCGCCATCAATATCCATCAACCGTCCTTCTTCCTCGTGGAAGAAGTGATGATGATCACTCACATTTGTGTCGAAATAGGTACGGGAAGAATCCACGACAACCTCACGCAGCAGCTTGGCATCTGTAAACTGGTGCAATGTGTTGTAGACCGTCGCCAAAGACACAGAGACACCGGCCCCTTGCGCCTGCTCGTGAAGACGTTCCGCTGTCACATGCTGGTCACCGCCCTCAAACAGGAGACGGCCAAGGGCAAGACGCTGACGGGTCGGCCGCAACCCGGCCTCACGCAAACGGGCAAGCGTCTGGCTGTAGGGACGAGCCCCCATTTCCATTTCAATCTTGTCCAATTTGGCGTCCATGCCGACCGTTCCTTCAAGCACATCCCGAAACCCTGCCATTCGGGCAGAACCGGGTCTTCGCTACTTTGTAATCATTACAAACAACTATACAATGTGGGAAGGCCGGGGCTTTTGTCAAGTCACGAGCTGCCGCACACCATCACAGAACAGGGGCCCCGCGACAGGGGCGCAGGAGTTGGCCTGGTCATTTTCCGGTGAAATTCAAGGGTTTGCGCGTGAGGCCGGGTGTGTTACGAAGCGGCGGGACATATATTAAGTAACGAGAACCGGGATTAACATCCGGCGGTTACGGGATAATTGGCGCGGATGGAAAGCACCATCTGCTGCCCTTAGGGATGCGGAGCAGGCAGACAGGATGTCAGAACCAAAATCAAGCTATAGCTACGAAGATCTGATTGCCTGCGGGCATGGACAATTGTTCGGCCCCGGGAACGCTCAGCTTCCCCTCCCTCCCATGCTGATGATGGATCGCATCACCCATATTGCCGACACTGGCGGCGCCTTCGACAAGGGCGTGATCCGCGCTGAATATGAAATCAATGAAGACCGGTGGTTTTTCCCCTGCCATTTTGAAGGGGACCCGATCATGCCCGGTTGTCTGGGGCTGGACGGCATGTGGCAGCTGGTTGGCTTCTATCTCGGCTGGATGGGCGCAAAAGGCAAAGGCCGCGCCATCGGCGTGGGTAATCTGCGTTTCTCAGGCATGGTGACACCAAAAGTGAAACTGCTTGAATACGAGATCGACCTGAAGCGCGTGATCAACCGGAAAATCGTGATGCTCACTGCGGACGGCGTTTTGAAGGCCGACGGAGAACCTATTTACAAGGCAGAAGATTTGCGCGTAGTGGTAGAAGGCGCAGCCTGATCCGGGTTTGCGACATCACCACGACAGCAAGGCAAGTTCTTGAACCTTTCCGGCACCGTTGCCGATTTTGTGTAACGGTTCTTGTCACAGTTCTTGGAATTGCCGCATTCTTCGGCCAAAAGATTTGAACTAAGCTAATGCTTAAATTCGCTCTGGTGGGAATGCTCCCGCCCAGCCATGGAGAATAGCCATGAGGCGTGTCGTAGTAACCGGTTTGGGCGTTGTTTCCAGCCTCGGCAATAATTCACAGGAAGTGCTTGCGAGCCTGCGTGAAGCAAAGTCTGGGATTGTCAAATCCGATGAGTATGAAAAGCTTGGCTTCCGCAGCCAGGTGCACGGGTCTATCAAACTTGACCTGGAAGAAGTGCTTGATCGCAAAACCCGCCGGTTTATGGGAGATGGTGCCGCTTATGCCTATCTTTCGATGGAGCAGGCCATCCGCGATGCCGGGCTGGAAGAGGCTGAAATCAGCAACGACCGTACGGGTGGTATTCTGGGGTCAGGTGGTCCATCGACCCTTGCGATTGTACAAGCTGCGGATATCACCCGCGAAAAAGGCCCCAAGCGCATTGGCCCGACCAGTGTGCCCAAAGCCATGTCGTCCACGATCTCTGCCAATCTCTCGACATTGTTCAAGCTCAAAGGACCGACCTATTCGATCAGTTCGGCCTGCACGACATCGACACACTGCATCGGCAATGCAGCGGAACTCATTCAGTGGGGCAAACAGGATCGCATGTTTGCCGGCGGGGGCGAGGAGCTTGCCTGGTCGCTTTCCAACTTGTTCGACGCCATGGGTGCCATGTCTTCGAAATATAATGACAATGCTGCTGTTGCTTCGCGTGCGTATGACGCTCATCGCGACGGGTTTGTGATTTCCGGTGGCGGCGGCATTCTTGTTCTTGAAGAGCTGGAAGTTGCCAAGGCGCGCGGCGCCAAGATTTATGCAGAAATTGTCGGCTATGGTGCGACATCTGACGGCGCGGACATGGTTGCGCCATCCGGCGAAGGCGCCGTTCGGGCAATGAAGCTTGCTCTTCAGAACGTGAATGAGAAGATCGACTACATTAACCCGCATGCCACATCGACACCGGTTGGCGATATTCCGGAGATCAATGCGATCACCGAGGTCTTTGGCGAAGATATGCCTGCCATTGCGGCCACCAAATCGCTCAGCGGCCATGCGCAGGGTGCCGCCGGGGTGCATGAAGCGATCTACTCTCTGCTGATGATGCAGAACAGGTTCATTTGTGAATCAGCCAATATCACCGAGCTTGATCCCGCTGTTGCTCACGCCAACATTGTGCGGAAACGGATCGATGATGTTGAGCTCAACCATGTTCTATCCAACAGTTTCGGCTTTGGCGGGACCAATGGATCGTTGGTTTTCAAGCGGTATGACGGTTAACAGGGGAAACGGTTCAACCATCATATGACGTCAGGTATGGCATTTGCTGTGTTTGACAGGTGAGGGGACCTGTTGTCCCATAATGATACAGGTATTCGCTACCTGCCCCTTTTGACGGGTGCAGCCGGGCGTGAGACAGAACGGATCTTGAAAGATGGCTACGGGGACCACACGCGGAAGCGCATTTCAGTCAGGCGAACTTTTAGCCGGTCGACGCGGCCTTATCATGGGCGTCGCAAACGACCACTCGATCGCCTGGGGTATTGCCAAAGCCGCCGCAGCACATGGTGCTGAACTTGCCTTTACCTATCAGGGAGATGCATTCGGGCGGCGGGTGAAACCACTTGCGGAGAGTTTGGGCTCCAATCTGCTGATCCCGTGTGATGTTCTGGATGAAGCCAGCCTCGACGATCTCTTTGCCACGCTCAAGCGTGAATGGGGCAGCATCGATTTTATCGTTCATGCGGTCGCCTATTCCGACAAGAATGAGCTGAAAGGCCGCTACCTCGACACGACGCGAGACAATTTCCGCCAGACGATGGAAATCTCCTGTTATTCCTTCACCGACATTGCCCGTCGGGCCGCAGACATGATGAGCCCCGGTGGCTCTATGATTACGCTGACTTATGCCGGCGCTGAACGGGTGATGCCGAACTACAATGTTATGGGTGTTGCCAAAGCCGCACTGGAAGCCAGTGTCAGGTATCTGTCTGTTGACCTGGGTCGTATGGGCATTCGGGTCAACGCCATTTCAGCCGGCCCCATGCGCACGCTCGCGGGATCGGCTATCGGATCGGCGCGCCATGTTTTCAAATGGAACAAGGCACACGCCCCCATCAAAGAAACGATCGAACTGGATGATGTAGGCGGGGCCGCGCTTTATCTGCTCTCCGATCTTGCCAAACGTGTGACTGGTGAGGTGCATCACGTTGACAGCGGTTTCAACATTGTCGGCATGCCACAATGGGAAGATTTGCAGGCTGAAGAGGCCGCGCAGAAAAAGAACGCAGCGGAATAGTTTTGTACCCGCCGATACAGACCTGACGCCGGGCCGGTATGGTCAACCGGGATACCGTCAGTCCGGCTGCCAGCCGTTCGGTCGTTTCAACTCCAGAATGTCATAGGTACTTTCCAGCACCGACCAGGGAAAGATGACCCGAAGGCGGCCGTCTTCCAACTCCGTCAGGACGCCCAGCTTGTCCTGTTTCTGCGGATCAGTGATCCCGCCTTCCGGCCCGGAATAGTCCCGCTGCGGCTCGTCATTATATGTCGGGGCTGCCAGCAGGATGCGCCGTTCAGCGCCGTCTTGAAACAATCTGCCGGAAAGACGTTGCGAGCCGGAGCGCTTTTCAAAGAACAGAAAACCGTCGCGCACCGAGACCCGACAATCAAACCAGCTGTAAACAACGAGACCTGCAAACTTGCCGCCCACCTTGATTGTCCGGCAGGCCCACCATCCCAGAAGGTTCTCATCATCCACCGGCTTCGCCCTGGCGTTCATGACTTTGTGGAACGCGGCTCGCTCTCCAATGGTTGCGGAGGCTGCGTAGCTTTCCTCGTTCCCCAGCGCAATCGCCTCGTCCATACGTGCCAGCCGGTCCCGATCGAAATCCGTGATGACATTCTCCCAGTTAAACTCCGGCGCCAGTCCTTTGTCCGTCTCCTCAGCTGCCCAGGCAGACATCGGACTTAACAAGAGAGTGCCAACCAGTGCGGCGGCAAGAGAAGCGAAACGAGAAGCCATTTTCTTTCCTTCAATCCGGTTTTGAGCCCGGTTGTGACTCAAAAAGAAAGGGGCCCGAGACGGGCCCCTTATTTTGTCCTGTCATCAGCGTTCCGCCAAGGCTTGAACGCTGAAATTGTTTGCCAGGTGCTGATTAATCTTCAGCTGGCTTGCGACGACGCGGGCGACGTGGCTTCTCGCCTGCATCACCATCGGATGACTTTTCAGCCCGGTTTTCGGACTTGTCATCAGCTTCGCCTTCCTCGCGCGGAATCTCTTCACCGGTTTCCTGGTTGACGACTTTCATCGACAGGCGAACCTTGCCACGGTCATCAAAGCCCAGAAGTTTTACGAAAACTTCCTGACCCTCAGACACCACGTCGGAGACTTTCGCCACCTTGCGCTGTTCCAGCTGGGAAATGTGGACCAGACCATCTTTCGGGCCAAAGAAGTTCACGAAGGCGCCGAAATCGACAACTTTCACGACCTTGCCCTTGTAGATCTGTCCCACTTCAGGCTCTGCTACAATACCTGTGATCCAGTCCATCGCTGCCTTGATGCTGGCCGCGTCGGACGAAGAGACCTTGACGATGCCTTCGTCGTTAATGTCGACTTTGGCGCCTGTCTCTTCGACGATCTGACGAATGACCTTACCGCCCGACCCGATAACTTCACGGATCTTGTCGGTTGGGACCGTCATGGTTTCGATGCGTGGCGCATATTCGCCCAGCTCTTCGCGTGCGCTGGTGAGCGCCTTGCCCATTTCACCGAGGATATGCAAGCGCCCGCCCTTGGCTTGCGCCAGTGCGGTTTCCATGATGTCCTTGGTGATACCTGTAATCTTGATATCCATCTGGAGAGAGGTAATCCCCTCTTCCGAGCCGGCCACCTTGAAGTCCATGTCGCCCAGATGATCTTCATCACCGAGAATGTCAGACAGAACGGCAACGCCTTCCGGTTCCTTGATCAGGCCCATTGCAATACCAGCAACAGGACGAACCAGCGGCACGCCAGCATCCATCATTGCCAATGATGAACCGCAGACGGTTGCCATGGAAGAGGAGCCATTGGATTCCGTAATTTCGGAAACCAGGCGAATTGTGTACGGGAAGCTTTCGCGGGTTGGCAGTACCGCACGCAGCGCACGCCAGGCAAGCTTACCGTGACCCACTTCACGACGACCGGTAAACCCGACACGACCCGTCTCACCCACAGAGAAAGGCGGGAAGTTGTAGTGAAGCAGGAAATGCTCTTTATACGTACCTTCCAGCGCGTCGATGAATTGCTCATCATCGCCAGTCCCCAGCGTTGCCACAACCAATGATTGTGTCTCACCGCGCGTGAAGAGAGATGACCCGTGCGTACGCGGCAGGATCCCGACTTCTGAAACGATCGGACGCACGGTGTCGAGATCACGACCATCAATACGTTTTGACGTTTTCAGGATAGAGCCACGAACGATTTTCTTTTCCAGGCTCTTGAACGCACCACCAACCTTTTGGGCGGGGTAAGCGTTTTCATCTTCTTCATTCGCCAGCGCCGCCATTACCTTGTCGCGCGCATCAGCCACCTTTGACTGACGTTCCATCTTGTCTGCAACCTGATAGGCCGCCACAAGATCGGCTTCAGCGAGAGCTGCAACCTTACCGTCGATCTCGCTCGTATCTTCTTCTGAGATCGCACGCGGTTCTTTCGCTGCTTTCTCAGCCAGACGGATGATCGCGTCGATCACGGGCTGAAAACCTTCATGACCGAACATGACCGCGCCGAGCATGATTTCCTCAGACAGTTCTTTCGCTTCTGATTCAACCATCAGCACGGCATCTTCGGTGCCCGCCACGATGAGATCAAGATCGCTGTCTTTCTGGTCGTCGATGGACGGGTTCAGGACGTATTCACCGTTGATGTAACCCACGCGAGCGGCACCGATCGGGCCCATGAACGGGATACCGGACAGGGTCAGGGCAGCGGATGTCGCCACCATTGCCACGATGTCCGGGTCGTTTTCCATGTCATGAGAAATGACAGTCGCAATGATCTGGGTTTCGTTCTTGAAGCTCTTGTGGAAGAGCGGACGAATGGGACGGTCGATCAGGCGGGAGACGAGGGTTTCTTTCTCGCTCGGACGGCCTTCACGCTTGAAAAAGCCGCCGGGGATTTTACCCGCAGCATAGGTCTTTTCCTGGTAATTCACGGTCAGCGGGAAAAAGTCCAGGCCGGGCTTCGGCTGACGTTCTGCCACTGCGGTTGCGAGCACTGTTGTCTCGCCATATGTCACCATCACGGCCCCGTCGGCCTGACGAGCCACTTTGCCCGTTTCGATGATGAGGGGCTGACCGCCCCATTCGATTTCCTCGCGGAAGATATTGAACATTTCTATTTCCTAATACGCGCCGCACATTACTCTCTATCGTCACATCCGGATCGGTCTTGTCTGGCCGGATGCGTGGCGCTTCGGTTATGCCGCTTCAATTTTGCGGCCGGATAAAGATCCGGGGTCGAAATTCGGGGTCACTTTACACTCGCCTCCCCTTCGAGACCAAAGAGAGGCAAAGACCCTATTCCGCCGGATCGAACGGACATGTCTCTATCGGCGCAACCCGTCTGAACGGGAGGCCTTTTACGTTTACGCGACTCAACATCGTCGAACTGGTTGAGCTTACACAAGGGTCTGCCAAACACGAAAAGCGTCCGGTCCATTGTGAGGATCGAACGCCTTTCCGAGAGCCGGAGAAGCCAAAAGCCTCCCCCGATTAGCGGCGAATGCCCAGACGCTTGATCAGGTCTTCATAGCGTGCCTGGCTCTTGCCCTTTACGTAATCGAGCAGACGGCGACGCTGGCTGACCATCTTCAACAGGCCACGACGGGAATGGTTATCCTTGTTGTGGGATTTGAAGTGTCCGGTCAGGTTGTTGATCCGCTCTGTCAGGATGGCAACCTGTACTTCCGGTGACCCGGTATCACCGGCACCTTGAGCGTATTCTTTGATCAGTTCTTGTTTACGATCAGCTGTGATCGACATCGTGTACTCCTTAATGCGCCGCGAACCATTGTTCGTTGCACTATCTGGTAAGTGTCAGCCGTTTGAGAGGTCTGACAGATTGAATACGCGGACCGGCTTCAATTCACCCCGTTCATACTCGGTCAGGGCGACCGGTGTGCCGTTTTCGACGGTCAGGGCAAGCCCTTCAATGACCGGCGCATCACGGCCGCGCAGTAAAATCGCCTGCCCCTGTCTTAACCGGTGCGCATCTGAGGTGCTCACGGCCACCGCCGGGATGTCGTCCAGCGCGGTCTCAAGCGGGTGCAGATGCGCCCACAGGGATGGGCGAGCGGGCGCACTATTGCCGAACTCTTTGATTTTATCCAGCAAAATCGACCCTTCTTCACTAAAAGGGCCCGTCGACAAGCGTCTTAAGCGGGTTACATGGGCTTTCGTGCCCAAAGCCTCACCCAGATCGCGGGCAAGGGAGCGGACATAGGTCCCTTTTGAACAACAGATTTCGAAAGAGGCTGCGTCCGGCCCTTCAATGTTCAGCAGTTTCGCCTCGTAGATCGTTACTGTTCGTGCCTTGAGGGCGACGGTTTCACCCTCGCGGGCGAGGTCATACGCCCGTTCGCCGTTCACCTTGATCGCGGAAAACTGGGGGGGGACCTGCTCGATCGGGCCCAAAAATCCCCGAAGCGCGGTTTCGATCCCGCTTTCGGTCGGGCGGACAGGACTTTCGCCCACAATTTCGCCTTCGCGATCATCGGTCGAGGTAGCCTCGCCCCATTTTACCGTGAACCGGTAGGTTTTCTCGCCATCCATCACAAAGGGGATGGTTTTGGTGGCCTCGCCGAGTGCGATCGGCAAAATGCCCTCCGCCAGTGGATCAAGTGTCCCGGCATGCCCGGCCTTTTGCGCATTGAACACGCGACGCACGATGCTCACGACCTGCGTGGAAGTGGGTCCGACAGGCTTGTCGACAATCACCCAGCCGGAAACTGGGTCGCCCTTTTTACGCCTGCCCATGGATCAATCCCGGTCTTCATCTTCTGTCGGTGTGATATCCGGCTCATGCGGCCTTGTCGGCTCACTCGGCGCCAGATCACGCGCAACCCGGGGTGACGCCAGCATGGCATCAACGCTTTGTGCATAGTCGAAAGTTGTGTCCGCGCGAAACGTCAGCTCCGGCATGAATTTCAAATTCACACTCTTGGCGATTTCACCCTTGAGATATTTTTTGACCCGGTTCAGCGCTTCGATGACGGCCTTCTGGTCCACATCACCCAGCGGCACGATGAAGACATTCGCATTGCGAAGGTCAGGGCTGGCCCGGACTTCCGACACCGTAATGATCGTCGTCTGCAGGATCGGGTCCCGCACGTCACGGCGGGTCAGAATTTCAGACAGTGCCGCACGCAGCAACTCGCCAACGCGCAATTGGCGCTGACTTGGCATGCGGCCCTCAACAGGCCTGCCTGATCCTTTGCCGCGTGATGCCACGGTTCCAGCCTTCTCTTGTGCTTGTTCGAACGGTTAATGCCGTGCAAAGAGATCGCCCGTCTCAACTCATCAAATCTTTGATCAGTCCAGACTGCGGGCGATTTCCTCTACATTGAAACACTCGATCACGTCACCTGCACGCATGTCCTGATAGTTTTCAAAGGCCATACCGCATTCCTGACCGCTCAACACTTCTTTCACTTCATCCTTGAAGCGTTTCAGTGTTGAGAGTGTGCCTTCATGGATCACCACATCATCACGGATAAGGCGAACCTTGGCCCCACGGCGGACATTGCCCTCCGTGACACGGCAACCCGCGACCTTGCCCACCTTGGAAATGTTGAACACTTCCAGGATCTGCGCATTACCAATAAAGGTTTCACGCAGTTCCGGCGAGAGCAGGCCGGACATGGCTGCCTTCACATCATCGACAAGGTCGTAGATGACGGAATAGTAGCGGATTTCAATTCCCGTCTGACGGGCTGCATCACGCGCCTGCGCATTGGCACGCACGTTGAAACCGATCACCGGTGCGCCGGAAGCATCTGCCAGTGTGATATCTGCTTCGGTGATACCGCCGACACCAGAGTGAATGACCCGTGCTGACACCTCGTCGTTGCCCAGCTTCTCCATCGCCTGAACGATAGCTTCCGCGGAGCCCTGCACATCGGACTTCACGATAATCGGCAATTCCTTGCGCTCGGATGCCTTCAGCTGCAACAACATCTGGTCCAGCGAGGTCCGGCCAGCGCCGCCCACACGCTTGTCACGACGCAGACCCTGACGATAGCTCGCCACTTCACGCGCACGCGCCTCGTTTTCCACTACGACAAAAACATCGCCCGCTTCGGGTGTGCCGTTCAGGCCCAGAACCTCAACCGGCTGTGATGGACCGGCTTCCATGACATTCTCGCCGCGATCATTGATGAGCGCGCGAACGCGGCCCCATTCGGCACCGGCAACCAGAATATCCCCGACGCGCAGTGTCCCGCGCTGAATGAGCAACGTGCCCACTGGCCCACGACCCTTGTCGAGCTTGGCTTCCACGATAACACCTTCGCCCGCCCGGTCTGGATTGGACTTCAATTCCAGAATTTCAGACTGAAGGATGATGGCTTCTTCCAGCGTATCGAGACCGGCCCGGGTGTGGGCTGACACTTCCACTGCCTGAATTTCACCACCCAGGTCTTCCACGAAAATTTCGTGCTGGAGCAGTTCGTTCTTCACACGCTGTGGTTCAGCGGCTGGCTTATCGCATTTGTTGATCGCCACGATGATCGGCACTTCTGCCGCCTTCGCGTGATTGATCGCCTCAATCGTCTGCGGCATGACGCCATCATCGGCGGCCACGACAAGGATCACGATGTCTGTGGCTTTCGCACCACGGGCACGCATGGAGGTGAAGGCTTCGTGGCCCGGCGTATCCAGGAAAGTGATCTTGTCACCGGAGGCCATTGTTACCTGATAAGCACCAATATGCTGCGTGATGCCACCAGCTTCGCCCGACACAACGTCGGTCTTGCGCAGGGCGTCGAGCAGAGAGGTCTTACCATGGTCAACGTGCCCCATGACCGTGACAACCGGCGCACGCGGACGTTTTGTTTCTTCAGGGTCGTCGTCGGTAACGAGACCGGTTTCCACGTCAGCAGCGGACACACGCTTCACCGTGTGACCCATCTCTTCCGCGATGAGCTGTGCGCTGTCGCTGTCGATCACGTCGTTGATCTTTACCATCTCGCCCTGCTTCATCAGGATCTTGATGACGTCAACGGCACGTTCCGCCATACGGTTTGCAAGCTCCTGCACCGTGATGGCTTCAGGGATCACAACTTCACGGACCACCTTGGCCTGTGGCTCCATCCCGCCCATGGCCTTCTTGCGTTCACGCTCGGCCCGACGGCGCATTGAGGCCAGTGATTTCTGACGCGCCTCGTCCGGCCCGCGCAGGGCGCTGTCGATCGTCAGCTTGCCTGTACGGCGACGCTGATCACCGCGACGTGGTGTCGGGGTTGGTCGCGCAACCTCGCCGGCACGTGATGGCGCGCGCGTTTTGCGTGCCTCCTCATCGTGGTCTCTGTCTTTGGCCGCCACTTTTGGCGTCGACTTGGTGGATGGTTTCGTAATTTCGTCCGCCGGTGTTGCCACTTTAGCGCCTGCGGGCGCAGGTTTGGCATCCATGCGCTTGCGCGCTTCCACTTCGGCGGCACGCTTTTGCTCTTCTTCCACTTTCAGGCGTGCGGCTTCTTCCGCCTCACGCTTTTCGGCTTCTGCTTTCTCTTTGGCCCGGCGCTCGTCTTCTGCGGCCTGGCGAATGGCATCTTCGGCGGCCTGCCGGCGCTCTTCCTCTTCGCGAATGCGCGCCATGTCGAGCGCCCGCCCGCGGGCAGCTTTTTCCTCTTCGGTCAGGGTGCGCAACACCATGCCGCCGCGATCTTTCCTGGCGGGCTTTTCAGCTTTCGCAGGCGCGGCCTTTGCAGCAGCTTTCGGCGCAGCCTTGGCGGCGGCCTTTGGTGCGGCTGCGGGTGTTGCCTTGGCAGCCCCTTTTGCTGTTTCCGCCGGTGCTGATTTGGGCGCTGCCGCAGATGCAGCCTTCGGTGCAGCCGTTGGCGCAGCTGAGGGCGCAGCCTTGGATACGGCCGGCGCTACCTTTGGCTGCGGTGTTGGCGTGGCTTCAGCAGCCTCGTCCGCGCCGCCAGGCTTAATTGTGCGCTTGCGTTTGGTTTCAACAACAACGGATTTCGACCGACCATGCGAAATGTTCTGGCGTACAGAGCCAGACTCGACCGTCCGCTTCAGGCTGAGGGTCTTCCCGCCCGATGCTTTCAGTTTGCGTTCGCCACCTTCCGTCTGATCGCTCATTCTTTTCCTTTACTTGGCCTCGCCTTACGGGTTTTCCACCCGCTGGCATACAACCACTTCGTTCTTTTTAGCGCCCGGCGATCTGCGTTTCATCCCCAGCACTACCCTTCAAGGTCGTGCTGTTTCGGGCATCGTCGCGGCGCCAAGCCGACAGTCTGGCAAAATCGGCCAGTACCTTTTCCTGCATGCGTCCCTTTTTCAGGGCAGCATGTACCACATTTAACCGTCCCAATGCCAAACCCATTTGGCCTGAGGTTAACTCTTTCAACAGGGGCAGACCGGTCAGGTCTGCCGCCTTCAGTTTTGCATGGAAGCGTCTGCTTCCATCTCGCCCGGCGTCTGTTGCCTCGATCAAGGCAGCAACCGGTTCGCGGTCCAGGGTCTCAAACACCCTTTCAAGACCCATAATCAGTTCGCCGGACCGGCGGGCAAGACCCAGCGTTTCTGCCGTTCTTGCCTCCAAAAGCCGTTCCACCAGGTCTGCCAGGCCCTCTGGAACCTGAACCTGCTGTTTTGCCGAACGGGCAAACGCCTTTTTGGCGATTGCCTGCTCCAGGGCCTCACGCGTCCCTGTCACCCAAATACCGCGCCCAGGCAGTCTTTCAGCGAGGTCCGGGCCAATCTGGCCTTCGGGCCCCACTATAAAGCGGATCAAGCCCGCTTTGGGCTGCGTTTCACCAGTGGCGATGCAGCGGCGCTCGGATTCCAGCTTCTTCGACGGTTTTGGCTTACGGGCCGCATTTTCCGGCTCGACCGCCTCGTCCGTGTCAGGCTTTTGTTCCATCTGCGCCACTATCAAGGTCAGGAAAACAACGCTTAAGCGTCGTCGCCTTCAACCTCTTCCTCACCCTCTTCAACTTCTTCCACGGCCGGTGCCAGATCTTCTTCTGTCACCCAACCTGCTTTCAACCGAGCTGACATAATAATAGACTGCGCTTCACTGGCATCGATCTCGAAGCCATCCAGAATGCCCGCCATGCGGGTGCGCTCACCTTTTACGTGCTCGTACCAACCAAGCAGATCGTCCGTTACGCAGCCTGCAAGGTCTTCAACGGTCTTGATATCGTTTTCACCGAAGGCGACCAGCATTGCTGTTGTGACACCCGGCACTTCCGCCACGGCGTCTTCCACGCCCAGCTTGCGACGGGCTTCATCAAATTCTGCGTTCTGGCGTTCCAGGAATTCAAGGGCGCGGCTCTGAATTTCCTGTGCTGTATCTTCGTCAAAACCTTCAATATTGGCAATCTCGTCGAGTGCGACATAAGCCACTTCCTCAACGCTTGCAAAACCTTCCGACGCCAGAAGCTGCGCGATCACCTCGTCCACGTCCAACGCTTCCATAAAGGTGTTGGAGCGCTGCACGAATTCGGCCTGACGACGTTCGCTTTCCTCCGCCTCTGTCAGGATATCAATATCCCAACCCGTCAATTGCGACGCCAACCGAACGTTCTGACCGCGACGACCAATGGCCAGCGACAATTGCTCATCGGGCACAACAACTTCGATGCGCTGTGCATCCTCATCGAGCACCACTTTGGCGACTTCAGCCGGTGCCAGTGCATTTACGATGAAACCGGCGAAGTCATCCGTCCACTGGATGATATCAATCTTTTCGCCCTGAAGCTCGTTCACCACGGCCTGCACACGGCTGCCGCGCATGCCGACGCACGCCCCGACAGGGTCGATGGAATGATCGTTTGATGTTACCGCGATTTTTGCGCGCGAGCCCGGATCACGGGCGACCGCCTTCACCTCGATGATGCCATCATAAATTTCAGGCACTTCCTGACCGAAGAGTTTGGCCATGAATTGAGGATGTGTGCGCGACAGGAAAATCTGCGGTCCGCGCTGCTCGCGACGCACGTCATAGATGTAGGCGCGAATGCGATCGCCGGCCCGGAAAACTTCACGCGGCAGGCTTTCGTCCCGCCGTACAATGCCTTCACCGCGGCCCAGATCCACAATCACGTTGCCATATTCAGCCCGCTTGACCACACCATGAATGATTTCACCAATACGGTCCTTGAACTCCTCAAACTGACGCTCGCGCTCCGCATCCCGTACTTTCTGCACGATGACCTGCTTGGCGGTCTGTGCCGCGATACGTCCGAAATCAACCGGGGGCAGCTCATCTTCAATCAGATCGCCGACACGCGCTGCCGGGTTACGGCGCTGCGCATCCACCACCAGAATTTCAGTGGCATCGTTTTCGATGGCGTCTACAACATCCAACAAACGCACCAGGCGAATTTCGCCGGTGTTCGGGTCGATCCGTGCACGGATGTCATTCTCTGCGCCGTAACGAGATTTGGCCGCCTTTTGAATGGCCTCCGCCATAGCTTCAAGCACCAGTTCACGCTCGATCGATTTTTCCCGCGCCACGGCATCCGCAATTTGCAGAAGTTCCAATCTGTTCGCGCTCACAGCCTGAGCCATTATCTCGTCTCCGTTGTCCGTTTACCGCCGATTCCAGTCAGGCGGTTCAAGTCTGTCAAATGCGCGACTGCGCCTTATCCCTAATTCTTTACGTCTTCCGTACCGTCTGCATTGTCATTTGCTTGCACAGCGTTCTCGGCAGGTTTCATGCGCCGGACGCTTTCTTCCACAAGATCGTCTGTGATGACCAGGCGGGCATCTGACACGAGGGTGAACGGCAAACCAATTGTCTGCAATTCCTTGTGCCCGTCCACCTGCATCTCCAGCAGCACTTCACCGGCCTCTACGCCCTGCAACGTGCCGCGAAACCGTTTACGCCCCGCCAGCATTTCCGAAAGCTCAAGCTTCACTTCAAAGCCGGCCCAATTCTCGAAATCTTTCTCACGGGTCAAAGGCCGACCAATGCCGGGAGAAGACACTTCAAGCATATATTGGCTCTTGATCGGATCCGCGACATCCATCAGCGCGGAAATCGTCCGGCTCACAGCCTCACAATCTTCAACCAGCATCGTGCCATCCGGACGCTCTGCCATGATCTGCAGCGTCCCGCCACCATCACCAGACTGACGGACCCGCACAAGCTCATAACCCAGATCATTGATTGCCGGTTCAATCAGGTCGGCAATACGTTTTCCGAGCGCGCCATGGGCGACCATGGGTGCACGTGTTTTGCCTGTTTCATTGTTCCGTTCGCTCAGCAATCGGCTTCCTTTTGGCTGATGAGACCGTTCGCCGCTTTCAAGATCAGCGGTCTCCAGATAACAAAAAAAGCGGGGCCCCGGTTTAGAGATCCCACTTTCTACAATCTGACAAATGTCAGCTATGTCTAAAGTCAGGGGGACATTACGCCCGAACGCCCCCAATTTTCAAGCTTTTTCTGGACGGAGGCCGGGCCGCCGCCAACGGGGGCATTATCGGGGGTTGCGGCGAAATTTGAGATAGACCGGCTGGCGGCCTTCGCGAATGGCCTTCGCCTCGTATCTCGTTCCCGGCCAGTCCGTCCCCCGGACCCGCCAATCGGACGGCTTTTCTGCAGTCCAGGTGAAAAGGCCGTGGTCGCGGATTTCGCGCAAGGTCCAGCGGCAATAGTGCTTGATGTCCGTTGCCACCCGGAACTCTCCCCCGTCCACCATGACGCGCGCCAGCTCGTCGAGCGTTTCCGCGGAGACAAAACGACGTTTATGGTGGCGCTTCTTGTGCCAGGGGTCGGGGAACAACAGGAATGCGCGCGCAATCGACGCATCGCCCAGGCGCTCCAGCACGTCGCGCGCGTCGTTGGGGTGAATACGTACATTGGAAAGGCCGCGCTCTTCCACCTCACTCAACAGTTTCGCCACACCGTTTACAAACGGTTCGCACCCGATCAGGCCAACCATCGGGTGCGCGACGGCCTGCGCCGCCAAATGCTCCCCGCCACCAAACCCGATTTCCAGCCAGACTTCCTTTGCGGCATCGTCAAAGAGTGTTTTCGGATCGTTGAGGGGGCCGTTTTCAGGAACCTGAATTTGCGGCAAAAGGACTTCCATCAGATTGTCATGATGGGCCCGCAGGGTATGGCCCTTGCGCCGGCCATAAAGAAGCCGCCGACGGGGAAATTCCACTGATGGCGGCTTCTGATCTCGTTCGTCTGTCACGTCTTGTCCGATAGGCTGCTTATGGGAGCGCCTTGTTAATCGCGTCAACCAGGTCTGTCTTCTCCCAGGAGAAGCCGCCATCCGCTTCCGGCTCACGCCCGAAATGGCCGTAGGCTGCCGTGCGGGCATAGATCGGACGGTTCAATGACAGATGCTCACGAATACCGCGGGGGCTCAGGTCCATTGCCTTGCCCAACGCAACCTCAAGCGCGGCTTCGTCCACATTGCCGGTACCATGCGTGTCGACATAGATGGACAATGGCTTTGACACACCAATTGCATAAGCAAGCTGGATGGTACAGCGGTCTGCCAGATTGGCCGCGACCACGTTCTTGGCCAGATAGCGTGCCGCATAAGCCGCTGAACGGTCCACTTTCGTCGGATCTTTACCGGAGAAAGCCCCGCCACCGTGCGGTGCAGCCCCGCCATACGTGTCCACGATGATCTTGCGGCCCGTCAGACCGGCATCGCCGTCCGGGCCCCCAATAATGAAAATGCCGGTCGGGTTCACGTAGAACTCGTCCTCAGGGCACATCCAGCCATCGGGCAGAATGTCCGCCACCACCGGGCGCACCAGCTCGCGAATGTCGGCCTGGGTCAGGCCTTCATCATGCTGTGTGGACACAACAACAGACGTGGCACCCACCGGCTTGCCGTCCACATATTTCAGCGTGACCTGGCTTTTTGCATCCGGCCCGAACCCCTTGACCTTGCCGGAATGGCGAAGCTCCGCCATCCGCTTCAGGATCAGGTGGGAATAATAGATCGGCGCTGGCATCAGGACCGGTGTTTCCCGGCAGGCATAGCCAAACATGATGCCCTGGTCGCCCGCACCTTCGTCTTTATTGCCTGCCGCGTCCACGCCTTGAGCGATATGGGCGGATTGCGCATGCAGGTAGACGGATACGTCAGCGTTCTTCCAGTGGAACCCATCCTGCTCGTAGCCGATATCCTTCACCGCATCACGCGCAACCTGCTCGATCATTTCCTTGGTGATGGTTTCAGGGCCGCGAACCTCGCCCGCCAGGACGATACGGTTGGTTGTGGTCAATGTTTCACAGGCCACACGTGCCTGGGGGTCAGCGCTCAGATAGGTATCAAGCACCGCATCTGAAATACGGTCGCAGACCTTATCCGGATGGCCTTCAGATACGGATTCACTCGTAAAGAGATAGTCTTGTCTTGCCACGCTAAACGTCTCCCAGTTATGCAGCCCTTCTGACGGGGCGTGGTGGGGCAAGCGCCAGAACTGACGCGGCCTGAGTTTTTGCAAGGAATAGCCGAGGCGTCAAGCAGGATGACCCTTTCATCCCCCGCTCTCCTGATAATCTTGGAAATTATGCTGCTCCACCGTCAGGATCGCCGGTTGCGACTGACTGTTCCGCCATAACTTTCATGAGATCCAACAGGCGTTTACGGATCTCAGGGTCCGCAATCGCAAAAAAAGTACTGTTGAGCTGAATGCCTTCGGACGTCGAGAGCATATCGAGGTTGAAGCTGCTCACCGGGGCCTCTGAAAAACCGGTTTCCTGATCTGTATCCGCCAGCTCTAGCCCGTCATAAAAATAGTCAACCGGTACATCCAGCGTACGCGCGATCTGATAGAGACGGCTCGCGCCAATACGGTTGGCCCCCTTCTCGTATTTCTGTACCTGCTGGAAGGTCAGACCGAGCTGGTCCCCCAAACGCTCCTGGCTCATACCAATGAGCATTCTGCGCATCCGAACACGGCTCCCCACATGCACATCAATCGGATTTGGCAATTTACGCGGCAAAGTACGCTCCCTTAAAATAGTTATTTAGTATTATATTTGAATTTACTTATATGACTACTATACCACTCAAGTATCGAAACGTATGATGCTGAAATTAACCTTGTAGTTCATGCCAATTCTGAACGTCAAGCTGCACGTTTCATCGCACACCCATCCGAATGAGCGATTCGCAACTAACATACAACTATAAGTTAGTATTTTTTATGACTAACTGAAAGCATGAACTCACCCAGCATGACCCGTTGCCGGGCTTAGTGCTGGTCTTTCGCGGGCTTCAACACTGGCTGTGAAAAGCCCCACCGCGCCACACCAAGCGCGACACCGATCAAGAGGAAAAAGAACAGATCACCGATCCGCGCATAAAGCGGGGCGGACAGCGCCGTCGGCAGGCCTGTATCGAGCACACCGGCAGTGTTGAGAGGCACTGATGCCAGAACCCGCCCATATGGATCAATCATCGCGGAAATACCCGTATTGGCCGCCCGCGCCACCGGCAGACCTTGCTCCACCGCGCGCAGACGAGCCTGTGCCAAATGCTGATAGGGGCCGGCAGACTGGCCAAACCAGGCATCATTGGTCACGTTGGCCAACCAGCCAGGTCGTTCGGCCCCCACGGTCCGGCCCGGAAAAATGATCTCATAGCAAATGAGAGGCCCCACGGGCGGCGCCCCGGGAACCTCTAGCGTCCGGGGACCGGGCCCGGCCTGATAGCCCCCGCGCAACCGGGTCAATTGCTGTAACCCGACGGCCTCCAGCAAGCTTTGGAGAGGCAGATATTCGCCGAACGGAACCAGATGCGCTTTGTCATAGGTATCGCGGATCTCTCCGTCCGGACCCATCACATAGAACGAATTGTAAAAATGCATGGGGATCCGCCCATTGACATCAGGCGGTCTGGTGGGATCCGCCTCTCCCCGCACGGATCCCAACATCAGCACACCACCGGGCCTTAAAATACGGGAGATTGCAGACCGGATGACCGGTTCGCGATCCACCAAAAACGGAAGTGCCGATTCCGGCCACAGAATATGCGTGGGCTCCGGACCCTGCTTCGGCGCTTCATCGCTCATGCGCAAAAAGAGGCCCATGATTTCCTGTCGGTTTTCAGGCAACCATTTGGCACGTTGCTCCACATTGGGCTGTACGAGGCGCAGCGTCACGCCGTCCACATACTCAACCTCCGAAGCCGCCAGACGCATCGCCCCGCCGAACCACAAAAGGATCAGGGCCATGTAGGCCACCAGGACCGGGCGACCGACGGAAGCGGTTTTCCAGCTATAGGACTTGTCTTGATGTTTGAGACGCGGATCGAAAGAGGCAGGCGAAAAAAACACCAACATCAGGATCAGGGTCAGACCATAGACGCCAAACAGGGCCGCGCTTTGTATCAACGGGTCCGACAGCGCCGCCACCTGGCCCAACAGGTTCCAGGGGAAACCGGTCAACACATGGCCCCGCAGCCATTCGGACGCCGCCCATGCCACCGCAAGCACCAGAACGCGTGCCATGCCTGCGCTCCAGAAGAAGCGCGCGATAGCAAAGGCCATGCCGGTAAAAAGCCCCAGACCCGCCGGCAGGCCCGTCACGGCAAAAGGCAACATCCAGCCAAAGGTTTCCGCCTCGACCAGAAACGCTTCACCAATCCAGTAAAGCGACGCGAAGAAGTAACCAAACCCGAACCACCAGCCGATTGCACCAGCACGGCGCGCGGCGCGCCAGTTCTGTTTTGAGGGCTCACCCGTTCCGTCCAGCAACCAGACAAGCGCCGGCAATGTGAACACGAGGACTGCGAAAAGTTCAAAGGGAGGCTGGGCTGCCACGGAGACAAGACCCAGCCCAAAAGCTGCCGCGAACCGCCGCCAGCCTGTGAGACTATAGAGATAGAGCGCAGCCTGCTCGGCGCGGGTCAGTATCACATCGAAAAGATTACGGGCACGCTCTTCCAGAGCATTTGACGGCTCATTTTTTTTCATGCGGCGCCGGGGTCTCTGTCGCGGTGGAAGATGCGTTTGCCACGGTGCCAGCCTCGGGACTGGTCTCATGTCTGGCGCGCGCATTGGTATCGCGGTGCACACGCAAGCGCTTGATACGACGCGGATCCGCATCGCGAACCTCAAACTCGATACCGGCGGGGTGCATAATCAGTTCCCCCCGCTGCGGAATACGCCCGACCAGCTGGAAGACAAGCCCGCCGAGCGTATCGGCGTCGTCGTCGGTTTCAGGGTCAACCAGGGTCAGACCCAACATATCTTCAAGATCTTCAATCGGGGCACGGGCGAGTGCGTCAATGGACCCGTCTGCGCTTTCGATCAGGGGTGCGCGTTCCGCCACATCATGTTCGTCTTCAATGTCCCCGACAATCTCCTCGACCAGATCTTCGATAGAAACCAGACCATCGGTGCCACCATATTCATCAACCACCAGCGCCATATGAATACGCGAAGACTGCATCTTGAGCAGAAGGTCACTTGCGGGCATGGAAGGCGGGACGAACAGGACAGGGCGGCGCACCGTGCGCAGGTCGAACGTTTCCCGGTCGTTGCGATGCGAGGTCATCCAACCCAATACATCCTTGATATGGACCATGCCAATCGGCTCATCCAGGTTTTCGCGATAGAGCGGCATGCGCGAATGGCTCTCCTCCTGCGTGAGCGCCAACACCGCGTCCAGCGATGCGGAAACATCGACCGCAACAATGTCCGCCCGCGGTACCATCACATCATCGACCCGCAATTCCGCGAACGAGAGAATATTCATAAACATATGACGGGCCTGCGGACCCAGATCTTCCAGCGCCGCCTCATGCCCGCCTAATGCGGTCTCAATGCTCTCCCGCAATGTCTGGTTTTCCTCGCCTCTGGACAGGAAACCCGTCAAGCGATGCACCAGGCGGGACCATAGACCGCCGTTTTTCTCCTGTTCCTTCACTTGTGAGCTTACCGCGTCGGTCATTTCGTCTTATCCGTGCCTGTAGGCATGTCTTCCAGTTCGTGTTCTGCTGCGTAAGGATCCACAATGTCAAAACGCGCCAATACAGCCCGCTCCATCGCCTCCATCTCTTCCGCTTCCTCTTCGCTTTCCTCGTGATCGTACCCCATCAGATGGAGGACGCCATGGGCCACGAGATGCGCCAGATGATTTTCAAATGTCTTATGCTGTTCATGCGCTTCGCGCACCAGCGTTTCATAAGCTAAAACTATATCACCCAATGGCAAAACACTGCCAAACTGTGGGGCAGCCGGATCTGTGCCCTGGTTGGCTAAATTTTGGTTGGCCAAATTGTGGTCAACCGCATTCTGATAAACCGCGGTTTGGGGAAAAGACAGAACATTGGTCGGCTTGTCCTGATGCCGGTATTTGCGGTTGAGGGTACGGACAAACTCATCATCCGCCAGCAGAATGCTCAACTCGGCCGCGCCAGCGCGTGCAGACGCACCCAGTTCATAGGTCATCTGTGCCACACGAAGCATGACCTCTTCAGCCGCAACATCCCACGCGCCGCCACCCTTTGATATTTCCACCGCCAGATAACGCGCGCGCGCGTTGCCTGTTGTCCCATCCGTGCTCACGAGGATGGTTCCTCTTTTTTGGGCGCAACACGATCAAGCAACCCTTTTTCACGCACCCCATAGGCCTGCACAATCCGGGTCACGAGCGGGTGACGCACGACATCCTTGTCGGTGAAGCGAATGGTCTGCACCCCGTTTACGCCTTCCAGCACACTCAGCGCATCGGCCAGACCGGACTTCGCACCCATCGGAAGATCGACCTGGCTGGGGTCACCGGTAATGGCCATACGACTGTTCTCCCCCAGGCGGGTCAGGAACATTTTCATCTGAACCGGGGTACAGTTTTGTGCCTCATCCAGAATGACAAATGAATTGGCGAGTGTCCGCCCTCGCATAAAAGCAAGAGGTGCCACTTCAATTTCGCCGCTTTCGATTGAGGCCATCACCTGTTCACCCGGCAATGTGTCGTACAGTGCGTCATAAAGCGGGCGCAGATAAGGATCGATTTTCTCCCGCAGATCACCCGGCAGAAAGCCCAGCCGTTCCCCTGCTTCCACGGCGGGTCGCGACAGAATGATCCGGTCCACTTTCTTCTGGATCAACATGGATACGGCGACCACGACGGACAAATAGGTTTTGCCGGTTCCGGCAGGGCCCACCCCAAATACAAGTTCATTATCCATCAGCGCTTCGATGTATGCGCCTTGTGTCGGTGAGCGGGGCGAGATGACACGCTTGCGCGTTGTGACCTGCAATTTCTTGTTTGCGCCCGACCCGCGCGCCTGTTCCCTCTTTGGCGCATTCGCCATGCGGACCGCTCCTTCCACTTCGGCTGCTGTCACTTCGAGCCCCGACTTCAATCGTGCATAAAGATCTTTGATAACAATCTCGGCGCGGGCACGCGCATCTGCTGTGCCGGTGACAACGAGTTCATTTCCGCGAGAATTGGCTGTCACGTCGAAAGCGCGCTCAAGCCTGGCCAGGTGGCTGCCATTGGAGCCGAACAATTCACTCAGCAGATGGTTGTCATCAAAGCCAATAATGAGGCTTGCAGGTTCCTCGTCACGACGTCCTCTGCTCGACTGAGTCAAGAGTGGTGGGCTCCTTCTGATCGGGGCTGTTTCCCGTCAATGAGGACAGCCTCCAGTGAGTTGGCAAATCCGTTGATGACACGCACATCTGCAAAGGCCCCGAAAAGGGTCTCCGGCGCGGTCACATAGACCGATTGCAGATAGGGGCTTCGTCCCACCAATTGGCCATCGCGCTTACCGCGACGATCAAACAGGACGCGCATGGCTTCACCTTCACATTTTTTGTTGAAACCCAATTGATGCGTGGCAATACGCGCCTGCAGACGCGCCAGGCGTTCGGTCTTTACGTCTTCCGGTACCTGTTCACCGTTGCCGGCAGCGGGGGTGCCGGGGCGCGGCGAATATTTAAATGAATAGGCTTGCGCGTATCGTACTTCGTCCACAATGGCGAGTGTCGCTTCGAAATCTTCTTCCGTCTCGCCGGGAAAGCCGACAATAAAGTCGGAAGACAGCGCGATATCGGGCCGGGCCTTGCGGATAGTTTCAATCAGCTTGAGATAGGTTGCCGCATCATGCTGCCGGTTCATCGCATCGAGAATGCGGTCCGAGCCGGCCTGCACCGGCAGATGCAGATAAGGCATCAGCTTTTCAATATCGCGATGGGCCTCGATCAGTTCGTCATCCATGTCGCGGGGGTGACTGGTTGTGTAACGAAGCCGCTCCAGACCTTGAATATCCGCCAGTGCGTGCAACAGACGGCCCAGCGACCAGTCTTCACTGTCTGTACCCTGCCCATGATAGGCATTGACGTTCTGCCCCAAGAGGGTCATTTCGGCAACCCCTCCCTCGACCAGGGTCCGGGCTTCACTCAGCACGCGGGAAACGGGCCGGGAAAACTCGGAACCACGCGTGTAAGGCACTACGCAGAAGGCACAGAACTTGTCGCATCCTTCCTGTACAGTCAGGAAGGCTGTGCGCCCTCTGGCGATGGTTTTTTTCTTCTCTGCGGCCGGCAAGGCATCAAACTTGTCTTCAACGGGAAAGTCGGTTTCGACAATCCCTCTGGCACCGTTTGATGTGCGCGCCAAAAGCTCCGGCAGGCGATGATAGGATTGCGGGCCGAAAACCAGATCGACCACCGGCGCCCGCCGCACCATCTCTTCACCTTCGGCCTGGGCAACACACCCGGCCACCCCGATAAGCAGTTTGCCGCCTGCCGCTTCTTTTTGGTCACGCAGTTTGCGCAGACGCCCGAGTTCTGAATAGACTTTTTCAGCGGCCTTTTCGCGAATGTGGCACGTGTTGAGAATGACGAGGTCAGCATCTGCCACCTCATCCGTTTCACTATAGCCTGCCGGCGCCAGAACATCGGCCATACGACCGCTGTCATAGACGTTCATCTGGCACCCATAGGTTTTTATGAAAACTTTCCGGGATGTGTCATCGATCGTTGATGCAGCGCCGCTTTCGCGCATCGCCGACGGTCGCGCAGGTTCGCGAACCCCGGATTTGATATCCCGATGGCCGTCCTGACTTTTATTCTGGTCTCTGTCCAGGGTCTCACTCACTTGCTCAGCCACTGTTGGCGCTTTCAACTCCGTTTGGTTTGCCCCAAATGTCATTGCGGCTCATATAGAGCTATTGCGACAAGATTACCATGGGGGACGCCATTCGCTCATACCTATTCGGCGTTGAGAGAGGCTTTCTCGCCACCCGGCACCGATGGTGACCGGACGGGTGGTAAAACAGGTATTGCGACAGGATCAGGGGCTGTTTCCGCCAATTTAGGGGAAGAAACCTCCCCCAGCAGGGCGCGGGACACCCCTTCGGCGGAGCGGGCTTCACAATAGGCCGCCAGTTTTTTCCGGTCACCATGGTGGTCCAGCGTGACCGGTTCATGAAATTCCACCACCACGTCGAACGGCCCCAGGGTAAACGCCTCCCAAAGGTGCGGCCCCAGATCCATATCGCCATACCAGGCAAAATAGGGCCGGAACTGACGCCCCATGGGCATGCCGCAGAGCTTTGTATAGGTCACGGACAAGGGCTGAACAATAACGGGTTTTGCGTTTGCCCCCCCGCCGGCCGCCATTTGGGCGACCACCATAAGCGCACTCTTGAAAGGCAAAACCCGATTGCCGTCGCTTGATGTCCCCTCGGGAAACAGGACCAGCGTATCCCCGCCGGCAATGCGCTGATGGATCTCGTTGGCAGTATGGACTGCTTTGGTGCGCCGCTCCCGGTCTACAAAAACCGTCTGTTGCAAGCGGGCCAGTGTGCCGAAAAAAGGCCAGGCCGCGACTTCCTTCTTGGCGACGAAAGAAAGGCGCGGCTTGACCGAGCCCAAAACCGGAATGTCGAGATAGGAATTATGGTTTGACGCAAGAAGGCAGGCCCCTTCAAAGGGGGTGCCCCGTACAACCACTTTGATGCCAATGATCGCACAAAGATATTTGTGGAAACGGATCGGCAGTTTTTTTGCGTAAGGCAGATTGAGTTTCAACCCTACCCACTGGATCGGGATAAGGAGCAATGCGCCCAGAACGAACGCTGCCAGTTTTGCCCCTGCCCGTACATTTTTCACCGGGGTTCGCCTTTCACCACGCGACGCCAGACCATGCTCATCCCTTCATGATTACTTGGTGCTGGGGGCTTTTTTGCTATCCACCAAAGGGACGCCATAAAGCTCCAAACGGTGATCCACCAGATTGAACCCGAGTTCCCGCGCAACGATTTTCTGCAGGCGTTCAATGTCATCATTGTGGAACTCGATCACTTCCCCGGTCTGGAGGTTGATCAAATGGTCATGATGTTCTTCCGTCACCTGCTCGTACCGGGAACGACCATCGCGGAAATCATGCCGCTCCAGAATGCCTGCTTCCTCAAACAGCCGTACCGTACGATAGACAGTTGCGATGGAGATCTTGTTGTCCACCGCCGACGACCGCCGATACACTTCTTCGACATCGGGATGATCCGCCGCCGTCGAGAGCACGCGTGCGATCACGCGACGCTGATCTGTCATCCGCATGCCCTTTTTGACACACAGATCTTCAATCCGGTCCGGATTGGTATCAACAGGATTTACACGTTCTGTTTCGGTCATCACTTCCATTCCAGACTTTGGCCGCCCACCTTCGGGAAATCAGTGTCACATTAAAGCAATTCCAGCTTCTTCGGAACCGTCTGCCGCCTGTTTCGCCGCAAAATCTCAGGCAAAATCGCGCCGCATGGTGAGACTGTCGACGAAGACCCCATTTGGCTTACGGTAATAGGCTTTTCGCCGTCCCACCTGCTTATATCCCGCCTTTTCATAAAGGGCGAGTGCGGGTTGGTTGTCCGCGGCCACATCCAGCAAAAGGCCCGGCGCAGACGTCTTTTCCCGCACAAAGGCATGGAGCCTGTCCAATAACGCCATCCCCGTGCCACTGCCCCGGGCGGCCGGCAACACCCCGATACTCAATATTTCCGCCTCGCCAGCCACAAACCGCGCCAGCAGAAAGCCTTCCGGTGCGTCCCGCTGCGTTGCAAGCAGGGCGATCAGGCCCGGCACGTCAAACATCGCCGCGATGGCTGCGGCTGACCACGGGTCCTCAAAACTCGCCGCATGAAGCCCGGACAAGACCGCCGCATGGGTTTTATCAACCTGCTCGATACGGGATACCTTGCGCGTCTGTGCCGGGTTCATCGGCACGGGTTCACACAGGCCTGCGCAGAGGGTTGGTCTGCACTTTTGCATCGGGCGCCCTCAGGTAAAGCGGGCTTGGCGGCAGCGCCTTGTCAGCCGTGCGCGCGCTGGCAATTGCGGCAACGCTTCTGGCATCCGGCAAAGGTGCAGCCCCGGCGCAGCGGACACGGGAGCCTGCATGGTCCTGCACAAGATGCGCCCCGGTCCCCACGGCCAGAAGCGGCGCACCGGACGCTGTGTCCAGGATGCCGGACAGATCATCAAGGGAAACAAGAGCGGGCGCCGTGACGGGCGAAAGGTCACTGCCAAACACTTGCAGATAAGCCTCGTTCCGACGGGCATCAAAACAGGCCGCAATCAACTCATGCGCCGCCGCTTCCTGCGCGGCCGGATGGGCAATCGCTTCGAGGCTGGTCACGCCCAGGCATGGCTTGTCCATCGCCACGGCAAAACCGCGCGCCGTGGCCAACCCCACACGCAACCCGGTAAAGGTGCCTGGCCCCACAGTGACCGCAAAGGCATCCAGACGATCAAAGCTGAAATCCAGCTCGTCCCGCATTTCGTCCAGCATCGGGATCAGCGCTTCGGCATGCCCTTTGGGCATATCGCGATATCGATAGCCCGCAAGCGCGCCGTCACGCCACAGCGCAACCGAACAGGCCGCCTGACTTGTATCGATGGCAAGCAGGCAGGGGGCGGAATGGGTCATGGGAAAGATATGCTCACCAGATCACACGATCTGACATGCATCCTTGAAAGCCAGGCGCGGCGAGCGCTCAAACAGGTCACGGGTCGCATCACCATAGCCGATTGAGCAGATGAAATTTGACTTCACGCTGGTATCTGCAAAAAACAGCTCGTTGACGGCGTTCTGGTCGAAGCCGGACATGGGGCCACAATCAAGGCCGAGCGATCGTGCGGCGATCATGAAGTATGCACCCTGCAGGGTTGAATTGCGGAACGCGGTTTCCTGGATCAGCGGGTCATTGCCTGCAAACCAGTTCCGCGCGTCGGGATTGTGGGGGAAGAGCTCCGGAATCTTCTCATAGAATTCCAGATCATATCCGATGATCGCGGTCACCGGCGCTTCTTTCACCTTCGGCTGATTGCCGGGCATAAGAGCGGGAAGAAGTTTTTCCTTTGCCGCATCCGATGTCACAAACACGATCCGCGCCGGTGAACAATTGGCACTTGTCGGGCCAAACTTCATCAGATCATAGAGCGCGCTCAACGTTGTCTCCGACACAGGCTCGGGCTTCCACGCATTGAAGGTGCGTGCTGTTCTGAAAATTGTGTCGAGGCTCTTGTCGTCGAGCTTTGTCATGTTCGTTCCTTGATCGTTTACAAAGTGGGCAGGGCAGATCAGCTTGGCGATGTCAGACCGCGCGAACTTCTTCGATCTCGGGCACAAAGTGTTTCAGCATCTTTTCAACGCCCTGTTTCAATGTCTGGGTTGAGGCGGGGCAGCCTGCGCACGCGCCGACCATGTTGAGGTACACAATGCCCTGATCGAACCCGTGAAAGGTAATGTCGCCGCCATCCTGTGCCACGACGGGGCGCACGCGTGTGTCGAGCAGATCCTTGATCTGCGCCACAATCTCTTCGTCCTCCGCCGCTACAGCCGGGCCAGCCTCGCCGCCGCCGTCCTGCGCGTTCAGGATCGGCGCTCCCGATGTGAAGTGCTGCATGATCGCCCCCAACAGGGCCGGTTTGATATGCTGCCATTCAACATCACCTTTGGTGATGGTGATAAAATCTGCCCCGAAAAAGACCCCGGTCACCCCGTCTACATCGAACAGTGCGCGCGCCAGCGGGGAGCGGTTGGCCGCTTCATCGTTCGGGAAATCTGCCGCGTGGCCTTCACCCAGCACATCTTTTCCCGGCAAAAATTTGAGCGTGGCGGGATTGGGGGTCGATTCTGTCTGAATGAACATGGGACACCTTCCTGACATCTTGTGAAGCGAGGGCGGAAAGCACCTGCCAATATTGGCGGCATCCTACCCCATCTCTCCCTTAAATGGCGGATTTTGCACGGGTTTTCAAGTCCGACTAAAAAGGTAGGGTTTGCGACGCATTGCCTCGCACTCGCTAACCGGTCTTACATCCCGTATTTTGCGCGATACGTCCGCAATACGTCTGCAATACTGGGGGTTTTACGGGGGTGTTAATGCCTGACGGTCACGCCCGGGCCTACGTCAAGGGTGACGGTCCGGCTCGATACCTGATGTTTCGAGCCGGTATTTCAGAAAACTTGCCCCGCCATAAGAGGTTTCACCAACGCATTGCGCACCTATGCGCGCCAGGGCACCGAGGTTTTTGCGCGACGGAGGCAACAGACAGGTGACATGCGGGATACGCACATCTGCCCGCGCGAAATCGAGCGCCTTGGCAGTCACCCTCAGACCCAGGCCAAAACAATCCGGCTTGAGAACCAGACCATAGTCCCAGTCATCACCTTCTTTTTGAAAACCACCCCAACCGATATATTGCCCGTCGTGCATTATGGCCCAATGGCCCAGCCCGTCGCGAGACCAGTTTTCCTCCTTGGCGGCAATGAAATCTGACACGCGCGCCAGATCCCACCGTCCCTTGAGCAGGGGCATATGGTCACGCAAGCGCGGATGAGACATGTGGGCTGCAATGTCTTCCGGCGCCACATCCTTAAGCCTTACAAAAGCCAGATCGCAATTTTTCGAGGTCGGCATGTTACTTGTCTTGGTGAATTGTTGCGCGCCCGACGGGCCAGTGGCCGCCGCATACACCCCGTTTCACGTCTGCATCAAGTGACTTGCACTCATATGCCTTCACGTTCACGTGTGGCGCGGTTCCGCTCTCTCCATCAGCGTCACGCCAGGTCCAACCGAATGACCGCACTGAAAGTAGAGTTTAGTTCAACAAGCCATCGTCTTGCAGGCGCTGGTAGGCGGTGCGAATTACATTCTCACCAAACAAATTGCGCTTGTTTTCTGTCCAGCTCAACATCTCTGCAATAATCTTCTCGACTGGATAGTGCCTCTCGTGATGCGCAAGCCAATGGACTGATGAAAGCAACTCTAAACCGTAAGGACTTTCATAGCCTTGTATGAGCTTACTCAATCGATCAATGATATCTTCGCCGCTATCATTGCCTTTGCTCAGAAACTCCTCAGCCAATGCACAACCTGTATTGGTAACGTGAGTTTGACGGTCTCCAGTCACAAAGCCACTAATCATTCCATGTTCTTCAAAAGCCATGTAAGCCTTTTTGAGTGTCTCCGAATAGGGACCATGCAAATTTCGAGCAAACGCCAAATTGAAGTTCACCCCCAAAACTTGAAGAAAATATGCGATTTTTTGCAGAGATATTCGATCAAAAGACCCGTCAAAGTATCTTTCAAGATCGTTGAGGCTCTTCAGCAAAACCGCCCGAGGGTAGGTCATATGCATGTCGGAATTAGAATACTCCGGATGATCGGACGCTACTTTTGGAGTGAATACAACTATTTCAACTCCTTCAATCATCGAAAGCTTCGACACGATCAGCGGTCGAACGTCATCCCAATCAAGTCCACCATTGCCACAACCAAGCGGCGGGATAGCTATCGATTTTATCTCATATTTTTTGATCGTATCAACGAGCGCATCAAGGCCATCTTCGATGTAGGAAATCTTGGATTTTGATCTCCAATGATCCTTCGTTGGGAAGTTGATCAGAAACCTTGGCCCCTCAGCCACTATGAGGCCTTGCGTATCAAAAACAAACAGGCTTCCCGGTCGGAGTTGTTTTGTGCTGCACTGATCTTTGTATGCTTTGAAGTTGGATGGCCAACGCTTCTTGAATTCAAGCGCCACACCTTTACCCATGACGCCAACACAATTCACCGTGTTTACCAGTGCTTCAACTGGCTCGGCAAACATGTCACCGCTTTTAAAAGAAATGGTCATCCGAAATAGCATCCGCGATTAACGTAAATTGGAATGTTCCAATTTGAATCTTCCATGATGGGAGCCAATTGCTCCCGCATTTCGCCGGTTTTGACAATGATACAGCCTATATTATCAAGCCGAACAGCATCATGAACCAGAAACTCAGCCATACGTTTTGAACTTCGTGTCATTCGATATGAGGGACTTGCCATATTGTGAAACCATCGACAGACTCCCAAGTATCCGATCTCCGGAATTTTCGCTGTATCTAAACTTTCATCGAACACGTTCCAGTGAACATGTTTTTCAATCAGGTCAAGATTCGTTTCTATTGTAGGCAAAGGGGCCTGTGAATTAAGCGCGAAATCACTAAAACAAAAGCTAACGCCTGTACTACGGAAATTGCCCGGTCGCGCGACGAAGAAAACGCGATCATCCTCACATGCTTTCCCCAGAACGTCACCATTTGGAGAAATTAGCGGTACATTACGCTTGTAGATGGTGTAGGTAAACGAAGTGATTGGGCAAAAGTAAAACGGTACATAGTCATTAACAACCCCGCCGTTCGGCATTTCAAATTCACTAGTTCCTCGGCGATCAACGATTTCTTGAAAGGATGCCCGGTGGCAGCGCTGAAGGTCGGCGTGGTTTTTGGACCGAATTTCTCCGTCGGCCAAGAAAGTACCAACATCCCGGTAGTCAACCTGACGAAAAACAAATCTTTCCGGCAATTATCTACTCCACCCGATCCTTTTCGTTGGAAACTCTATTGTGGATTCAACCCACAAACCTACGAAACCCGATTGGGATACGCGCGTGTCCACACGCTAGGAACACTAGCAGCATGATCATTGGTTAGGCCAGGTCGTGCAACTCATCATCGGTGAGTGAACCCGGCACAACGGTTACGGGGATCGGGAAGCCCGATGCGGCACCGCCGGCCACCAATTGCACCAAGGGGCCAGGCCCCTCTTTGCCCGTGCCCGCCGCCAGCACAAGAATGGAAATCGCCCGGTCTTCCTTGATCAGTGCCTTGATCGTGTCGGCCTTCTTGCCTTCGCGGATTTCAAGCTCAGGAAACGTTCCCGCAATTTCGTTTACCCGCGCGGCATGCTGGTGCAGGACCTTTTCGGCTTCGGCGCGGGCCTCCTCCTTCATCAGGTTTTCAACGCCCAGCCAATGTTCAAAGCCGCCCGGTTCCAGCACGGCGAGCAAGACCACACCGCCCTTGGTGTGTTTTGCACGTCGGCTCGCAAAATGGATGGCCACTTCACACTCCGGGGTTTCGTCAACAACCACGAGAAGCTTGCGCCGTTTGATCGGCGTGATCTCGGACTGTGTTGCAGGCTGTGCATTAGATGCGTGTTCTGTCATGCACCCATGCTGCCCGGTTTCACCGCATTCGTCTATGTGGAAAACGCGTCTCTATTTCAGCAATATATTTGTAATTTCGCGCAGCTGGGTGCGGGCACGAAGCAGATAAAAGCCCTGCGCTGCCAAATGGTTAGGCAGAAACTGGCCATCGGGCGTGCCGTTGACGACGACAAGCGGATCCAGCATGGCGGCTTTCAACAGACTGTCTTGCATCTGGTCCCAGGCCCCGGTAAGCCCGCGCTCCGCAATCAACGTCTCGAAATCTTTGCCGAGTGCGCCCAGGAGCATGTAATAGGCGTAAAGCTGCCCCTTCACATTGTAGAAATTATCATCAGCGGTGGGGTCGATCAAGCGACCGGAATTCTCCACGACCGAGCCGACCAGAACCGCCGATGACGAGCCCAGATCAAGCGCGATCCGGTCGAGCGTTGCCATGAGATTATCGCCGCGACGCTCAAAGACAGCCTCACCCGACGCGAGGCGTGTATTGTATTTCAGAAGCGCATCGCGCGCGGCGCGGTATTGCGCTTCGGACGATGCCCGGGGCATGAGAGAGACTTTCGGATCCCAGATCCAGACATCCCCTGCATATTGCAGCAGGCCTGAGGCCGATTGCAGATCCGGGTCCGCCTGGCTGGAACCGCGCGTGCGGCCCAGTTGATCTGTCATCTCAAACGAGAAGCGCGCCAGTGCGGAAATAATGCCCTGCTGATAGTTGGGCATATTGTCCAAAAAGGCGGAGGGGACAAACCAGGGGTCATTGGCCGTCCACCGCTTGTCCTCCACCTCGCGCTCAATGAGTGCGGCCGTCATGGCCACAACGTGCGAACCGCCAGGCTGATTAAACTCGGCCGCGGGCCGGAAATCCGGATCATCATCAATGGAATGAATAATCCAACCGCCGATAAAATAGTAGAAAACAAGGAAAACGAAAAAGCCAAGCAGGCCCTTGCGCGCACGACTGCCTGAGATTTTGCCCCGCCAGGCTCCAAGCTTCGGGAGGCCCGGCATACTCATGCCAGTGCCCGTGCCACTCCCCTTCCGGTACATCCAGCGATGACGTTGACGGTCATACCAGCCGGTCAGCCTGTCGAAGAGGGCCATGCATTTTCCTTTTTATTTAACAAATGCTCCGAGTGAAATGTGGGCACTCTTCCCACCAGATTCAAGCGGGGATAAGTCCCGGCCTTAATTCCCCGACAGCATCGGTTTCACCAGTTCATCCACCCGTTTTACCTGATCAAGGAATTTTGGCAGTGCGGCAAACGGCAAGGCGCTTGGGCCATCGCATTTTGCCTGGTCGGGGTCTTCATGGGCTTCCAGAAAAAGCGCCGAGATACCGGCCGCAACACCTGCACGGGCCAGCTCATAAATCTGTTCGCGGCGACCACCCGAGGCTTTCGATCCCGGCGACCGCTGTTGGAGGGAATGAGTCACATCGAACACAAGCGGGATATTGTCATTCTCGTTTTTCATGACACCAAAGCCCAGAATGTCCACCACGAGATTGTCGTAACCGAAAGACGATCCCCGCTCGCAGACCATGATCCTGTCATTGCCACAGGATTTGATCTTGTCGACGATGTTGCCGATCTGCTGCGGGCTCAAAAATTGTGGCTTCTTCACATTGATGATCGCGCCGGTACGGGCAATCGCCTGCACCAGATCAGTCTGGCGAGCAAGGAAGGCCGGGATCTGCAGAATGTCGAGCACTTCGGCCGCCGGCTTTGCCTGTTCAATTTCATGCACGTCTGAAATGACCGGCACGTTGAAGGTCTCTTTCACCTCGGCGAGGATCTTCAATCCTTCTTCCAGACCCGGACCTCTGAAACTGTCGATGGAGGAGCGGTTCGCCTTGTCATAGGAAGCCTTGAAGATCAGCGGCAGGCCTGCGCTTTCAGCCTCGCGGACGAAAGTCTCTGCTGCCTTCAACGCCATGTCCCGGCTCTCAATAACATTGACGCCACCAATCAGTACCAGCGGCTTGTCGTTGGCGAGGTCGATCTCACCGATTTTGATATCGTTCATGAACCCATTCCCCGATCAGATAAAGCCGACAATTTCTTTCACTTTTGCCAGTACGGGCCGCGCGATGGCTGCCGCGCGGTCCGCGCCGTTCTGCAAAACGCTGTCAATATAGGCCGGATCATCCATGAGACGGGCCATTTCGCTCGTAATGGGTGTGAGTTTCTCAATCGCCAAATCCGCCAGTGCCGGTTTGAATTTGGAGAATTCGGCACCGCCATACATCGCCAGAACGTCTTCCTTGGTTTGCCCCGACAGGCTTGCATAGATGCCGACGAGATTGTGCGCTTCGGCCCGCTCTTTCAATCCTTCAAGCTCTGACGGGAGCGGTTCAGGGTCTGTCTTTGCCTTGCGGATTTTCTTGGCAATGTCATCACCTGAGTCTGTCAATGTGATCCGGCTCATGGCGCTGGGGTCTGACTTCGACATTTTCGAGGTGCCATCGCGCAAGCTCATGATGCGTGTGGCCGGCCCCATGATGAGCGGCTCAGGCAGCGGGAAAAAATCCGCACCGCCATGGTCTGCAAAATCATTGTTGAATTTCTGCGCCACGTCTCGTGCCAGTTCCAGATGCTGTTTCTGATCATCGCCAACCGGCACATGGGTGGCCCGATAGGTGAGAATGTCTGCTGCCATCAAGACCGGATAATCATAGAGACCCACCGACGCGTTCTCACGGTTCTTGCCCGCCTTTTCCTTGAACTGCGTCATGCGGTTCAGCCAGCCAATGCGTGCCACACAGTTCAAAATCCAGGCAAGTTCCGCATGGGTGGAAACTTTCGACTGGTTGAAGATGATCTGTTTTTCAGCATCCACACCGGCGGCAATGTAGGCTGCAGCCACTTCGCGCGTGTTGCGTGCAAGCTCTTTCGGGTCCTGCCAGATTGTGATTGCGTGCATATCGACCACGCAATAGACGCATTCGTGGGTATCCTGAAGCCCCACAAAATGGCGAATGGCGCCCAGATAATTGCCCAGATGAAGGTTACCGGTGGGCTGAACCCCCGAAAATACGCGATTTTTTGGCCGTTCCATGACTTCTCTTACCTCTTAAAAGCCGCCGGTTTGGACGCGGCGGTCGGACAGTGAGGGTATGCGCTGAAGTGCTTCAGCTTTCAATCCCTCGCATCCTGAAAAGAGCCCCGATCCCGGTCCTCTTTCAATAGATTAGAATTTTTCTAAACTACTTGACACGTGTGTGCAGATACATTACTTTTGAATTGTTCTAATTTATGGAGAGCCCGATGGCTGATACACCCAAACGCATGACCACCAATGCCGGCATCCCTGTCGGCGACAATCAAAACAGTTTGACGGCAGGTGCGCGCGGGCCGCTTCTCGTTCAGGACTGGCAGCTTTTTGAAAAGCATGCGCATTTCAATCGGGAGCGGATCCCCGAGCGTGTTGTGCATGCGAAGGGCTCAGGCGCTTATGGCACTGTGAAAATTACCGGCGATATCAGCGCCTTCACAAAAGCCAAAGCCCTGCAGCCTGGGGCGGAGAGCGAGTGCTTTTTGCGTTTCTCTACCGTTGCGGGCGAAAGCGGCGCCGCGGACGCGGAACGCGACGTGCGTGGTTTCGCGCTCAAGGTTTATACAGATGAGGGCAATTGGGATCTTGTCGGCAACAACACACCCGTCTTCTTTGTGCGGGACCCTTACAAGTTTCCCGATTTCATCCACACGCAAAAGCGTGACCCCCGGACCAATCTGCGCAACCCGGTTGCGATGTGGGATTTCTGGTCCCGGTCTCCGGAGTCCATGCACCAGATCACAATCCTGTTTTCAGACCGTGGCCTGCCGACAAGCTACCGGCATGTGAACGGCTATGGCTCGCACACCTATTCTTTCATCAATGCGAAGAATGAGCGCTTCTGGGTGAAGTTCCACTTCAAGACCAAACAGGGCATCAAAACCCAGTCCGGTGATGACGCCGCCAAAGCGATTGGTGAAGATCGCGAGACCCACCAGCGCGACCTTTATGATGCGATTGAGGCTGGCGATTTCCCGAAATGGCGTTTCTGCGTACAAGTCATGCCAGAGGCGGATGCGACCAAGACGGACTATGATCCGTTTGATCTCACCAAGGTCTGGCCGCACAAGGATTATCCGCTGATTGAAGTGGGTGAACTTGAGCTGAACCGCAACCCGGAAAACTACTTTGCGGAAGTTGAGCAGGCGGGGTTCACGCCCGCCCATGTTGTGCCCGGTATTGGTCACAGCCCGGACAAGATGCTGCAATTCCGCATTGCGTCTTATGGTGACGCCCAACGCTACCGGCTGGGCATCAATCACCTGAGCCTGCCCGTCAACAAGCCACGCTGCCCGGTGCATTCCTACGCACGTAACGGCCAGATGCGCGTTGACGACAATGGTGGCGGGTCAGTGAATTACGAACCCAACGGGTTCAGCGGCCCGGTTGAAGACCCAAGCGTTGTCGAACCGCCCCTCGCCATTGATGGCGCGGCTGATCGTTATAATCACCGCGATGGAAATGATGATTATGGACAGGCGGGCGATCTCTTCCGTCTGATGCCTTCGGACGAACAGAACCGTCTGATGGATGCCATTGCCGGCGCGATGAAAGACGTGCCGCACGACATTCAGGAGAGACAGGTCGCGCATTTCACAGCCGCAGACAAAGCCTATGGCGCGGGTATAGCCAAACGTCTCGGGCTTTAAGCTCGGAACACTCAAGCGCGCCGGAAGGCGCGTTCCGAAACTGAAGATCAAGCGCGCCGGAAGGCGCGCTTGAGATCGTTCATGTGGGTCGCACCCGTAACGAGTGCCGCACCCCCAAAAAGAACGGCACCACTGACGACCAGAACCAGAAGGGCCAGAACGCCTTCGATGAACGAAGCTGCCAGATAAGGGGCCGCGCCCGCAGCCCCCGCCCAGAGCCCCAAACCCATAATGAGGCAGGCAAGCGCCAAACGGGGCAGACGTGACTTCAACCGTGCATCCGGCACATAGAAGCCGCGCTTCATCAAGGTTGCACCCAGAAGGCTCGCATTCACCCAGGCCGCGGCCGAGGTTGCCAGCGCAATGCCCACATGTCCCATCCAGAAGAAGAGAACAAGCGAGCCAAGGATGTTTACAGCAATCCCGATGGCGGCAAACCGCATCGGCGTCATTGTGTCTTCGCGTGCAAAAAAGCCCGGCGAAAAAACCTTTGTCAGGACGAAAGCAGGCAGGCCAATGGCAAAGGCGGCCAGCGCCATGGCCGCACCATACGTGTCGTCACTTGAAAAAGCGCCACGCTCAAACAGAACCTGAATGATCGGCACCGGTATGACGGCGAGAGCGACGGATGCCGGTACGGTCAGAAACATGGAAAACTCAAAGGCACGGTTCTGTGCATTGTCGGCGCCGGTCTCATCCCCCGCGCGCAGACGGCGGGAAAGATCCGGCAGCAGGACAATCCCGATGGCGATCCCAACGACACCCAGTGGTAATTGGTAAATCCGGTCCGCATAATAAAGAAGTGAGACCGCACCATCCTGCAGGCTTGCGATGATGGACCCTACCAGCAGGTTGAACTGGGTGATGCCACCGGCAATCACGCCAGGTATGCCAAGCTTGATGAGGCGGCGGACGCCCGGCGTCAGGCGTGGCAGGCGCAGCCGGAGCGAAATGTCCGCGCGCTTGACGGCAATGAGCAGCATCACGAACTGGGCCGCGCCCGCGATCGCCACACCCCAGGACAGGACCAGCCCCGGGTTATCCGTGTGCGGGGCCACAAACCACAGAGCCGCAATCAGGACCAGGTTCAACAGTACGGGCGCGGCCGCCGCGGCGGAGAAACGACCGAGCGAGTTCAACACAGCAGACAGCAAGGCCACCATGGACATGAACATGAGATAGGGAAAAGCGATCCGTGTGAAAAGGACGCCCATCTCGAACTTGTCCGGCGTGTCGGCAAAGCCCGGTGCGATGAGATACATGGCCCAGGGCATGGCAAGTTCCGCGATGGCGGTGAAAGCGATCAACGTGAAAAGCAGAACAGAGAGCGCTTCCTCCGCAAAACGACGGGCTGCGGTCTTACCATCTCCTTCCAGCGCCTTGGCAAAAAGCGGCACAAAGGCGGAGTTGAACGCACCTTCAGCAAACAATCTGCGAAAGAGATTGGGAAATTTGAACGCGACGAAAAACGCATCCGCCATAGGTCCGGTACCCAGTGCGCCTGCAATCAGAATGTCACGCATGAAACCCAGCACACGGCTAACAAGCGTCATGCCGCCCACAGTCATCGCAGATTTAACGAGGTTCATTTACAGATCTCAATCTCAAGCGCCGACGGTTTCGCGCTTTTGGGGTCTCGCCTTTTTCATCGGATTGTCCAACGCCTCCAGGAGCTGACGCTCGACCGCCTTTTTCTTGTTGGTGTTTGTCACTTTCTGCCCGATCAGGTCTTTCACATAGAACACATCAACAGCGCGTTCACCAAAGGTTGCGATATGCGCGGAGCCGATGGTGAGCCCCAGATGGAAGAGTGTGCGGGTCAACGCGTGAAGAAGGCCTGGCCTGTCGAGCCCGTTGACCTCGATCACGGTAAAAACATTGGAGGCTTCATTATCGATATAGACATTGGGTGCGACCGTAAAGGCGTTGATACGCGCCTGCTTCTTGGTTCGCTGTTCGATCGCGTCGGGAGGCAGAATCTCCCCCGACAGTACTTTGCGGATCGTGCTTTCCAACCGTTCCAGACGGCGTTGCTCGCGCAGCGCGCTGCGCGTGTCGTCCTGCACCCAGAGCGTGTCAAGCGCCATGCCGTCGCGGGTTGTGAAAATCTTCGCATCTACAATCGAGACACCTGCCACCGCGCAGGCCCCCGCGAACCGGGAAAAGAGGCCGGGATGGTCCTGAGTGAAAAGCGTGATCTCCGTTACCGAGCGGAACGCGTCGGGACGGGCCTCCACGATGAGCGGTTCTTCGCGGCGATCCCAGATCAGTTCGGCATGTCGCCTGTGTGTTGCCAGATCAAAACCCAGCCAATAGGCCGGCATGTGACGACGCAGATAGGCATCCAACCGTGACTTGGGCCAATCGGCCAGTGCGTCGGTCAAGGCTTCTTTCGCCGCCAGGACCCGGTTGGACCGATTGACCTGGGTCTCACCTGACAGGACGGCATCGGTTTCAAAATAAAGCTGACGCAGCAATTGCGCTTTCCAACCATTCCACGTGCCGGGGCCGACCGCTTTGATGTCGGCCACGGTCAGTACCAGCAGGAGTTTCAACCGTTCCGGGCTTTGCACGATCCCCGCAAAATCCTGAATCGTTTTAGGGTCCGAAAGATCACGCTTCTGCGCCACATCCGACATGAGGAGGTGGTTCTGGACCAACCAGGCCACTGTCTCCGTATCACCGTCACTCATTCCCAATCGCGGACAGAGCTTGCGGGCAATGGCGGCACCGGCGTCGGAATGATCCTCCGGCCTTCCCTTGGCAATGTCATGCAGGAACATCGCCACATAGAGCACTTCGCGCTTGGTGGTCTTTGCCATCAGTTCATGGGCGAGCGGGTGCTCTTCTTTCAGAATGCCCTGTTCGATTTCAGACAGGATCCCCATGGCACGGATCAGATGCTCGTCTGCCGTGTAATGATGATACATGTTGAACTGCATCAGTGCGACGATGCGGCCGAAGTCGGGTACAAACCGCCCCAATACCCCCGCCTCGTTCATTTTGCGCAGGATGGTTTCAGGGTCCTTGCGCGATGACAGCAGGTCGAGGAAGAGCCGGTTTGCCTCCTCGTCCTTGCGCAAATTGTTATCAACCAATTTCAAAGAGCGCGTCATCAATTGCAGGGCTGTCGGGTGAATGTGCAGTTGGTGCTGATCGGCGACATGAAACAGGCGCAGGATGTTGACCGGGTCTTTCTCGAAGAAATCGTCGGACTTCACGGACAGGCGGCCCCCGGCAACCTCGAAGCCCTTGATCACTTTCTTGCGCTTCAGGGCTGCCATGAAACGACCAATGCCCGGCGTTTTCTTTTTTTCCTGTTCTTCAAGGATGGCGCAGAAGATACGGGTGAGGTCGCCCACATCCTTCGCCACCAGGAAGTAGTGCTTCATGAAGCGTTCAACGCCCTTGAGACCACGATGGGCGTGGTAGCCGAGTTGCGCCGCCATCTCTGTCTGCACATCGAACGAGATGCGTTCTTCCGCCCGACCGGTGAGAAAGTGCAGCTCGCAGCGCACAGCCCAGAGGAAGTCTTCGGCCTTGCGGAAAAGGTTATACTCTTTCCGGGTAAAAACCCCTGCCTTGACGAGGTCGCTCGGGCGTTTCACCTGGTAGACATATTTGGCGATCCAGAAAAGCGTGTGGAGATCCCGCAGTCCGCCCTTTCCCTCTTTCACATTGGGTTCAACCAGATAGCGGGATTGGCCGCTTCTCTTGTGCCGCTCATCGCGTTCGGCAAGTTTGGCTTCGACGAACTCGTTCGCCGTTCCTTCGACAACCTGCTCGTCATATGCTTTTTCAAGCTCGTTAAAGAGGGGCAGATCGCCACAAAGATAGCGCGCCTCCAGCAATGCGGTGCGAATGGTCATGTCCTCGTGGGACAGACGCACGCACTCCGAGACAGAGCGCGTCGCGTGACCGACCTTCAGCCCCAGATCCCAAAGCGCGTAGAGAATGAACTCCGCGAGGCTTTCTCCCCAAGGGGTCTGCTTGTAAGGCAACAAAAAGAGAAGATCGACGTCGGAACCGGGCGCGAGCGCGCCGCGCCCATACCCGCCGGTCGCCACCAGGGTCAGCCGCTCTGCATCTGTGGGGTTGGTTGCACGAAACAGGGTCCGGGTTGCGAAGGCAAACAGCTCGCGAATAATCGTATCCTGCAAATAGGAAAGGCTTTCCGCACAGGCGCGCCCGCGATGCGCACCCTGTTCCAGCCGCTCCTGCGCCTTGGCCCGCCCGAGGGCCTGAAATTTTTTCAAGGTCGTGATCATCGCCGCCCGTGCGGCCGTGTCGTTGCCCGCATTATCTGCATGTGCCGCATCCAGCGCATCCGCGATGGCGGCAGGATCAGCGATCTCAAGCAAGCTTGGCAGCATTCGGCCCATGGGGCACTCCTTCTACGGTCGGTCGGCACATCGGGCCTGATGCACGAGAACAAATGCAGTTTTCAGGCCAGTAGCACATCTTGGAGAGACTTCCTATCGGGTGGTGAAATCCTTTTGCGCCTGTACCGATTTCAGCAGCGCACCATGAAGAGCACGGCTTGTCCAGCAGACCGTCCGCCATCTTCTCACACCTCGCGTCACCTGGCGCGAAAACGAACAAAAAGAGTCCAAGATTGCGGGCGATCGCGCCAGAACGCCCGCGTACCTGCGAGGCCACGAGCGCTGATCTGGATAATATATCTATTTCAATAGCTTAGGGTGTATTCTTGAAATTTGCTTCCAGCAAATATGAACATCCGTAAACCATATGCTGAGCTTGCGACCACAAGAGTATGACTCCAATAGCGAATCCCGCGTTCTGCAAAAATCAGATTCCAGCGAATCCTGGTCAGCCAAGCTATTGATTTACTTAGGTGAATCCGCAAGTTTCGCTTTCAATGCATAGAGAACCTCCAGCGCTTGCTTTGGCGAAAGATCGTCGGGATTGATGGCCAGCAGTTCGGCTTCCACGACACTCTCGCCCTTGCGCGCTCCCGCGTCACGTGAACCGGATTGCGGTCGCGGTGCTGCGGAAAAAAGAGGCAGATCGTCCACCAAAGTGGCACCGCCGCGGGCATCGGCCCCCTCCTCCAGCGCCGTCAGAACTTCATGCGCGCGGGCGATGACCGCTGGCGGCAAACCAGCCAGCTTGGCAACCTGGATACCATAGGATCTGTCGGCGGCCCCCGGCGCCACCTCATGCAGGAAGACCACATCGCCCTCCCATTCCTTGACCTTCATGGTTGTATTCGCCAGATGGTCAAGCTTTTCGCTCAAGGCCGTCAGCTCGTGATAATGGGTGGCGAAGAGCGCCCGGCAGCGATTGACGGCATGGAGATGCTCCACTGCCGCCCATGCGATGGACAGGCCGTCAAACGTGGCTGTCCCCCGCCCGATCTCGTCCAGAATGACAAGTGCGTGCGGGCCTGCCTGGTTGAGGATTGCAGCGGTCTCGATCATCTCAACCATGAAGGTCGAACGTCCGCGGGCCAGATCGTCCGCCGCCCCCACACGCGAAAAGAGCCTGTCCACAATGCCGATATGGGCGTGGCGGGCCGGCACATAAGCCCCCGTCTGCGCCAGGATCGCTATCAGTGCATTCTGCCGCAAATAGGTCGATTTACCTGCCATGTTGGGACCGGTCAGCAACCAAAGAGACCGCGCATCCCCCTGGTCTGCCGTCAGATTGCAATCATTCGCCACGAAGGGGCCAGAACCTGCCTTTTCCAGCGCTGCCTCCACAACCGGATGACGCCCGCCCTCAATCTCGAAGGCCAGAGATCCATCCACCTGCGGACGCGTCCACCGCTTTTCGGCCGCCAGCTCTGCCAGCGCTGCACCGACATCGAGCACCGCAAGCGCATCCGCCGCGGCAGCGATTGTCGGGCCATCATCCAAAACAAGGCGGGTCAACCTGGAGTACGACTCCAGTTCAAGTTCCAACGCCTGCGCACCGGCGCGGGACAGTTTCTCCGCCAGCTCTGAAAGCTCCATCGTTGTGAAGCGCACCGCGTTTGCCATGGTCTGGCGATGGATGAAGGTCTCGTTCAACGGGGCCGCCATCAGCGCGTCGCCATGGCGCGGCGCGACCTCGATAAAGTAGCCCAGCACATTATTGTGCTTGATCTTCAGCGCCTGGATCCCGGTTTCGCCCGCATATTTGCTTTGCAGGCCTGCAATCACACGGCGGCTCTCATCCCGAAACAGGCGCATTTCGTCGAGTGGAGGATGATAACCCTTGGCGATAAAGCCACCATCGCGTGCCATCAACGGCAGATCCACGCCCAATGCCCGCGCCAGTTCGTCCTTCACACCCGCAGCGCAATGCGCAAGGGCTTCAAGTGCGATTTCAATTTCCGCCGGGAGGTCGCCTCTGTCTACCTTCTCGGCGACGAACCGATCCGCGATTTCGTGGGCGGCATCCAGCCCGTCGCGTATAGCGGCAAGATCACGCGGGCCGCCTCTCTCCACCGACAGGCGGGAAAGCGCGCGTGCCATATCCGGTGCCCGTGCCAGGTCTCGCCGCAATGTCGCGCGCGCAGGCTCGCGCTCCAGGAAATAAGCGATCGTGTCCTGACGCGTACGAATGTCGGGGGCATTTGTCAGCGGTGCGGCCAGCCGGGTGGCAAGCTCCCGCGCGCCCGCGCCTGTCACGGTTCGGTCAATCGTTGCCAGTAATGCGCCTTGTTTTTCGCCGCTCATCGTCCGCGTCAGCTCAAGGTTGGCGCGCGTCGCGGCATCCATGGCAAGCGTTGCCCCGTCATTTTGATGGACGGGCGGCTTCAGGACGGGCAAGCGTCCCACCTGTGTCAAATGCAGATAGTCGACCAGCGCCCCTGCCGCACCCAGCTCAGCGCGACTGAACGCCCCAAAGGCATCAAGCGCGCCGACTTCCAGCACTTCTTTCAGGCGGCGTTCGGCGCGGGTTGAATCAAACCGCTCCCCCATCAAGGGCGTTACTGCTTTTTGTGACGCAAGTGCCATGCTTATGGCGTCGTCCGCCAACAGGGCCTGGGGCAGGATCAGCTCACTCGCGTCGAGCCTGGCAAGGGCGGCGCCTAACGCGTCCACCGCAATCTCCGTGACGACGAAATCACCGGTTGAGACGTCTGCGTAGGCCAGACCGAGCGCGCCGCCCGCCGCCGTTCGTGACAAGGCGGCCAGGTAATTGTGGGCGCGGGCATCGAGCAAAGTATCTTCGGTCAGGGTACCTGGTGTTACCAACCGCACCACTTCCCGGCGCACAACAGACTTGGAACCACGTTTTTTGGCCTCAGCCGGGTCTTCCGTCTGTTCGCAGACCGCCACGCGAAACCCTTTGCGGATCAGACGCTCCAGATAGGCATCTGCGGCATGGACCGGGACACCGCACATGGGAATGTCTTCCCCCAGATGCTTGCCCCGTTTGGTGAGTGTAATATCGAGCGCGGCCGCAGCGGCGACGGCGTCATCAAAAAACAACTCGTAAAAATCGCCCATCCGGTAGAAAAGCAGACTATCTGTCTGGCTCGCCTTCAATTCCAGATATTGCGCCATCATCGGCGTGACGGCGGCCGGTTTGTCGTCTGATGAAGGGGTTTGGGCCGTCGCCATGGGCTTGCTCATGTTCCTGCAGTCACGATGGGGCAAAGAGCCTTGCAATCTAACAGATTTCCCTCGCACGCCAATGTCGCGCGCTTGAAAATTCGGGTAAACTTGTCCGGATCTCCTTTCCACAAAGCAGCCACATTCGAAAGCCATAAGACCTTTATGACCTTCTGTTCTACTTTTTATCTTTTCCGCCCTGCGACCCGGCTTGCCTGTGTGAGTACCCTCGTCTGCGCGGGGACGCTCGCCTTTGCCCTGCCCTTTATACCGGCTTCGGCGCTGGCTGAAGAAGCAACGCCCCCTTCCATCAATCTTGCACCGACGGAAGAAGAACTGAACTGGGCGGAAAACCTGACCGGATCCGGCGGCAAAAGCGGGCTCAACGGCGATATTGCCGCCCCGCTTGATGCGCCACAGACAACCACTTTGCTTGAGCGTAATGGCATTACGCCCGACATTCGCGCTGGTGCAGCCAGTGTCGGGGCCACCCAACGCATTGAACTTGGTTCCCAGGGTTTTGCTGATCAGCGCGGCAAGCTCACACCCTATGTCGAGCTTGGTGCCGACGTCGCCAAGTCAGGTGACGAACCGCTCGTCACCGGCAGCACGGTCAATGCAGATGTCACCACCGGTATCGGCGGAGGTACGACTGTCAGTGTCAACGATCAGGTTGACTTTAAACTCGGCGTTACACGGCAGGACACGCTCGGCCAGGACCGGGACGCTGAAAACAAGGTGGAAAGCGGCGTCTCGATCAAGTTCTGACGCGCCAACCTTCCGTTTTGGGCACGCCCTGAATGACCTTCTGAATGGTCTGGTCTTTGTTGTCTTGTGGCCTTGCGGGACTGTGCCCTCTTTACCGCCAGCAAGTCAGCGCTTCAGCCGCTCTGCGAAGAAATCGAGAATTTCATCGCGCGCCTTGATCGTCGGCTCCCCTGCCTCGTCGATCAGATGAACTGTGACCACGCTATGTGGTGTTGTGACGAACTTTTCGTGAAAAGGGCTCACATTCTTGTTGGCAGCACTGTCTGGCAGAACCCGCCCCACGAAACGATCCCCCAGCGCGTCCGAGTAGGCCTTGAACCTTTCCGCACGGCAGAAACTGTCTCCCTCGAACCGGTAGGCCATTACGGTCAGATCATCCTTGTCGAGACGCGCTTTTACTGCCGTCATGTCGTCTGGAGAAATCTCAAGCCCTGCCGGTTCGTCCAGCGGCAATGAGGGTTGCGACAGGACCGGCGCCAGCATGGATGGTTCCAGCATCATGGTCAGTGCAAAATTGCCAGTGAAACACATGCCGATCGCGCCCACACCGGGATCCCCGCATTCTTCGTGGGCAAGACGGGCCAGCGCACGGAGCCACTGGGTGACAGGGCTGGATTTGTTGGCCCCGAAGGCGCGAAATTCTGCGCTGACACAGGCCCGTTGAAAAACTTCCGCCCCTTCGTCACCCGTGGGAGAGGCGCCGTCCCGTCCGAAGAGGGATGGCATATAGACAGTAAAACCAGCATTGCGCACCCACCGCGCGAAGCGGGCGACATGAGGGCTGATCCCCGGCATTTCTGTCATGACGATCACGCCGGGCCCTTCTCCCATCACGTATACGGTTTTTTCCACGCCGTTCAACGTGATGGCGCGGGCAGTGAAATCGTCCAGGGGATCGTCGACGGTCAGGTCACGCTGGGTCATGATTTATCCTTTTGAGGGCGGTGATACGGTCTCTCCCGCGCTCGCAAAGCGCTGGAGGAGCGGCGACAAGAGGGCGGCGAGGGTCTGGCGCTGGCGCTCTGCATCCCAGAGGTCGGGATCGAGCGTGGCGCGGGTGCCGATCCCGTCAATTGCGGCAATAACAGCATCTGCACATTCTCGCGCCGTCGCCATTTCTTGCGCAGATGTGGCCTGGGCCACCCCCCGCGCAGGAGGTGACGGGCGAAGCGTGATGAGAGAAATGGTCAGCTTGTCGGTGAAGGCGCGATAATAATCCTGGTGCATCTTGCGAAGCACAGGGTCCGCGATGGCGCGTCCCCAAAAGGAAAGCCAGACGCGCCATTCCCGCCGTCCTTCCTCATCTACGGGGATATAGGCCGACATGCGCGCCACAAAGGCATCCACATCACCCGGCTGATTTTGTGCCATGCCCTGATCAATCCGGTCGAGGGTGTTCTGCACAACTTCTTCAAGGGCAGCGACCAGAACCGCGTCTTTGCTATCGAAATAATGGGTCACGGCACCGGTTGTCACGTTGGCGACACGCGCCACGTCGCGCAGCCTTGTCCCTTCCAGACCCGCCTGATGAATGACGGAGATGGCCGCATTGGCGATCACCCGGCGTTGTTCCCTGTTCTTTTCGCTGATCTTTTTAGTTTTCAACATAACAGTGATTATGTTTTTTCTCGGCCGGTCGTCAAGTCGGTACGCGACGCGATCACCCGACTGTGAAGATCAGGGTTTTCGCCAATATTGGTAATCGTAGAGCGTGACTCCAAATCCCAATCGTCGGTAGAGCGCGATCGCCGGTTCATTCTCCGCCATGACCTGAAGACACGCATGTTGGGCGCCCTCAGCCCGGCCCCAGGCCATGAGCGCGGCCACAAGCTCACCTGCAAAGCCCTTGTTCCGATCTTCCTCACGGGTGACGACCGCTTCAATCACCAAAAACGGTGCCACATAAACCCCGTAAGCGAGCGAGCGGCCCCGGTTGTCCGCCACCTTGCGGGCAAAACAGGCCGGATGCGTGATATCCGCCAGCATGGCGCGGAAAATTTCCGCCTCTGCCTCAGACTGGCTGGAGAGCTCTTGCTTGTCCGCAAGCCAGGCCGGTGAAGGCGCCGGCTCAAGCTGAAGCCCGGAGACTGACCCGGAGACTGGCCCTGATACGAGCCCGACTGATGGCCTGCTTGCCGAACTTGTCTGAGCTTCCACCTCCACAAGGTCTGCCAATAATGTGTGCGTTGCGCCCTCCGGCCGGTAGCCGCGCGCGGAAAGCGCGTGCGCAAAGGCTGGCTGAAAGGACAGAAGCCGGAAGAGCGCCGGGCTGCCACCCCGCTTTTCAAAATAGGCGTCGGCGCCGGGGATCACGTCGCGCACGGCCCCTGCTCTCGGCGTTGCATTGACGGAATTTGCCCGTCGCGTGGTCCCGCCGGACGACCGGCAGAGCCAACCGTCAATCTCACGCTGAGTGGCCACAGGCCATGCTGACCAGCACGCCTTTTCGACACACCAGCAAAATTCGACATCCGTCTGCATGGAAGGTTCCCCAAAGCCCGAAAATATGACGGGACATTTTTTCTGGCAAGGTTTACGACGCTCAGGAAGAGGCCCGTTTCCCACCCGAATTCCCTTGCGGATCAAGCTTTTCACGCAATTTTCGCACTTTCGGGGTGGTATTTCCGCGCAATATGCGGTACGCCTACGCGCCGTTTGAGTTCATTTGTTGCGCGAAAGGCCCGAGATGGGAAAGAAAACACACCTGAGCGATGAAGAAGCGCTCCGCTTCCATGCCCATGGCAAGCCAGGCAAGCTGGAAATCACCCCTACCAAGCCGATGGCCACCCAGCGCGACCTGTCTCTTGCCTACTCCCCCGGTGTCGCGGTGCCCGTTCGCGCCATCGCGGAAAATCCGGACGCGGCTTATGACTATACGGCCAAAGGCAATATGGTCGCCGTTATTTCCAACGGGACGGCAATCCTGGGCCTTGGCAATCTGGGGGCCCTTGCCTCCAAGCCGGTGATGGAAGGCAAGGCGGTTCTGTTCAAGCGTTTTGCCGATGTGGATTCCATTGATCTGGAAGTGGATACCGTAGACGTTGATGAATTCGTCAACGCCGTGCGCTATCTCGGACCGACTTTTGGCGGCATCAATCTGGAAGATATCAAGGCGCCGGACTGCTTCATCATTGAAGAACGTCTTCGCGAGCTGATGAATATCCCGGTTTTTCATGATGACCAGCATGGCACGGCGATTATTTCCGCTGCGGGCCTGATCAACGCCCTGCACCTGACGGGGCGCGACATCAAAGACATCAAAGTCGTCGTCAACGGGGCCGGGTCCGCCGGGATTGCGTGTCTGGAACTGATCAAGGCCATGGGCCTGCCCCACGAGAATGCGCTTCTGTGCGACACGAAAGGTGTGATCTATCAGGGACGCGCTGAGGGCATGAACCAGTGGAAGAGCGCACATGCCGTCGCGACCGATGCGCGGACACTTGAAGATGCGATGAAGGACGCAGACGTGTTCCTTGGTCTGTCTGTCAAAGGGGCGCTGACCCCGCGCATGGTCGAAAGCATGGCAGCTCAACCGATCATTTTTGCCATGGCCAATCCCGATCCGGAAATTACGCCGGAAGAAGTATCAACCATTCGCGACGATGCGATTGTGGCAACCGGGCGTTCGGACTATCCGAACCAGGTGAACAATGTTCTGGGCTTTCCCTACATTTTCCGCGGGGCGCTTGATGTACGCGCCACCACCATCAATGAGCAGATGAAAATCGCCTGTGCGGAAGCGTTGGCAAAACTTGCACGGGAAGACGTGCCTGACGAAGTGGCTGCGGCCTATCAAGGCGAACGCCCGCGCTTTGGACCAAGCTACATTATCCCCGTTCCTTTTGACCCGCGCCTGATCAGCGAGATCCCGCCAGCGGTTGCCAAGGCGGCCATGGATAGCGGCGTTGCCCGCGCGCCCATTGTTGATATGGACGGTTATCAACGCCAGCTTTCCGCACGGCTTGATCCGACAGCTGGATCGCTGCAGGTCATCTTTGAACATGTGAAGCGCGACCCCAAACGGGTCGTCTTCGCCGAGGGTGAAGAAGAGCGGGTCATCCGCGCGGCGATCAGCTTCCGCGACAATGGACTTGGCACACCGATCCTGATCGGCCGGGAAGAGGTCATTCGCGAAACGCTGACCTCTATCGGTCTTGATGCCGCCACAGATCTTCAGATCGTTAATTCACGCCTGTCTGACCGGGCACCCACTTATGCGCAATTCCTCTACAAGAAATTGCAGCGCAAAGGTTTTCTGCTGCGCGACTGCACCCGCATGATCAACAATGAGCGCAATATTTTTGGCGCGGCGATGGTTGAGCATGGTGATGCGGATGCAATGGTGACCGGTGTCACCCGCAATTATGCGGTCGCGCTGTCTGAAGTCAGAAGCGTCATTGATCCGCTGCCCGGCAAGCGCCCCATGGGTGTCACGATGGTTATTTCACGCGGACGCACTGTGCTTGTTGCTGACACGAATGTGCACGACATGCCTGAAGCACATGAACTGGCTGATATCGCTGAACAATCAGCGGAAGTTGCCCGTCGTCTCGGGTATGAACCACGGGTGGCGCTGCTGGCTTATTCCACCTTTGGTCGTCCGACCGGTGAGCGATCAACCAAAGCCCGTGCAGCGGTTGAAATTCTTGACTCGCGAAATGTGGATTTCGAGTATGACGGGGAGATGGCCGCAGATGTAGCCCTCAACCGTGAAGCCATGGCTCTCTATCCGTTCTGCCGCCTGTCCGAGCCTGCCAATGTGTTGGTGATGCCCGCCATTCATTCTGCATCCATCTCGACAAAGATGCTGCAGGAGTTGGGCGGTGCTGACCTGATCGGACCGCTGCTGACCGGTCTCTCGCGGCCTGTGCAGATTGTCACAATGGGTGCGACCGTTTCAGACCTGGTGAATATGGCCGCCATCGCCGCCTACGACCTCGATCAAACCTACAAGCTCATTCGCTAGGCTGAAAATACTTGTGTCCCGCTGCCATATGGGGTGACATAGCGGAAAGCAGGGTTTTGTGCTCACCAATGCGTGTTGGTGAGCACATTTATTATGTGAGGAGGATATGATGGCTGGGACAGGATCAAAAACCGGAGCAGGCGCTGCAATGTTCAAGGCGAACGCAGTCGGGGGGAAAACGAGCAGGCTTATGATGGCGGTTCCTTTTCTGCTGGCCGCCACAATGATGAGTGCCTCCGCCGGTGAAACACCTGCCCCTGAAGGCGCTCGTGTCTACTTCATCTCACCGGAAGACGGTGCCACAACCTCCAGTCCCGTGAACGTCGTCTTTGGCCTTCAAGGCATGGGTGTCGCCCCTGCCGGTGTCGCCAAGGAAATGACGGGTCATCATCACCTGCTGGTCGATACCCCGATGCTGGAGGGGGAAGAGCTCGACTATTCCATTCCCGCTGATGAACATCATGTGCATTTCGGCGGCGGTCAGACGGAGACACGTATCGAGCTTGCACCGGGAACACATACTCTCCAATTGCTGCTTGGTGATGAGAACCACATTCCCCACAACCCACCTATTGTATCGGACGTGATTACGATCACGGTCGAATAGGTTTTTCGATCGTGATCAGAAAACTCCTGTCTCGCATCGACATTGGCATGCGTGCACGGCGTATTTTCAAGCAGAGCCTTGGCGGGCATGGGGAGATTGAACTCAGTCTGCTGTCGGTACTGATGCGCGCCAATTCCCTTTCCATTGATATTGGCGCCAACAAGGGCGTCTATACCTATCAGATGAAAGAATGGGGACGGACGGTTGCCTTTGAACCGATCCCGGAGCTGGCGAACAATCTGTCCGCCGCCGCATACCCCGACTTGACGGTCGAACAATGTGCCTTGTGCGAGAAGCCCGGCATGACCGTTCTGCATGTGCCTTATCATGCCAAGAAAAAGGGCAAGCTCAATACGCCGTCTGCCACGCTTCGTGACGACAGCACATCCAACCCGCTCGGATTTCGCGAGATACACGTGCCGGCGAAAACGCTCGATTCATTTCAGTTTGAAGATGTGGGCTTTGTCAAAATCGATGTTGAGGGCTGGGAAGAAAATGTGCTGATGGGCGGACGCGAAACCATCAGGCGCAACCAGCCGATTGTAATGGCCGAGCTGGTCGAGACATATACGCCGGGCATTCTGACCCGTGTTCCCGCTTTCTTTGCCGACCTGAATTATCAAGGCTTTTGCATCGACGCTGCCGCCCTGAAGCTGATGAAGATTGAAGATATTGACCCTGCACAGCCCGTGACGGAGAACTATATTTTCGTGCCCGGACATGATGCGGAGGCATTCAGGTCCCGATGTCAGGCGCTGCTACGACAGCGGGCCTGACACGGGTCGGGTTCAGTCCTTTTTGAACTTGGATGAGTAGCGCTCGTTGATTTCCGAGACAGGGAAGAGAATAAGCACATCGGTTGTCCCGAACTGCTCATCGACAACGGCACCATCCCCGATAAAACAACCGGCGCGAATATAGCCTTTGATCATGGGAGGCATAGCGCGCAGCGCCGCCCGAAGCTCCACCTCTTCTTTAGGTATCCGGTTCATTGGCACGTGGCGCGCCGCATGCGCCCGCACATACCAATTCTGCGGTGTCAGGTGATGGTGGTAGAGATAGGCCAGCGGTACCACGAGCTCGGCGGGATCCGTATTTTCAAATGATGCACAACCAAACATGACATCAAGCTTGTGTAGCGCGACATAGTGCATGATGCCGTGCCAAAGAAGTTCCACCGTGCGCTTGTCGCGATAAGGTGCCAGAACGCACGAGCGACCCAGTTCCAGAAACCGGACGTCAGGCCCTGCCCGTTTCAACAAGGGTTCGATATCAAACTCACCGGCTGTATAAAATCCACCATTCTGCTCAGCCACCTCCTGGCGCAGCAGGCGATAGCACCCCACCACTGCTTCAACGGGTGGATTGTCTTCCTGCCCGGCGGGTACCAGCTCATGGTCGATCACGAGCAGATGATCGCAGAAGGCATCAAACCGGTCGACGTCGCGCTTGGTCGCGAGTGCCGCTGCATCCGGCGTCGCTGACATCTCTTCATAGAAAACGTGATACCGCAGCGCCTGAGCGGCCTCGATTTCTTCCTTCCGGCTCGCGAGCCGCACCTCCAGCGTGCCCCGGCGCCCGAAACTCACAGGCGTCGATGCGGGTGTGACATTTGTGTCTGGTTGGGACTGGGTCAGCAGACTGGTCTCACTTCTCGTTTGCTCGACATCCGGCATACCCACAGGTACATCCAGTGTCGATCCACCCCATGTGGGGCCCTCACTCAAGACTTCAATTCCTGAACGCATCATCCTTGCCCCTTCGCGGCTCAAACTGCAAGGTCAACCGACCTTTACCCTGCTTGTGGGCCGTTTTTGTGACAAGCTTGTGTCGCCTCCAACCTATTGATTTTCCTGTTACTTTTCTACTGTCTTGAGCGGGTTCACAAAATCCATCCGGTTTGTGCGCGACAACCAGACGAGCAAAATGAGCCCCGGCAGGGCCGCAACGCTCGTGGCGACAAAAAAGAGTACCCATCCAAGCTCGATCGCCACAAAGCCCGCACTAGCCGAAAGTATTGTCCGCCCGACAGCGGCAAGCGCCGAGAGAAGGGCAAACTGGGTTGCCGTGAAGGTCCGTGCGGAACACAGGCCAGACAGATAGGCCACGAAGATGACGGTGCCCATGCCGCCGGTGAAACTCTCAACGGCCACACTCACGGCAAGCGCCGTTGCATCCGGCCCCACCCAGGCCAACCAGCAGAAAACGAGATTGGAGACAAGCTGCAAGATGCCGGTGACCCACAAGGCCGCTTTCAGCGGAACCAAACGCCCCAACAGACCGCCGACAAACCCGCCCGCTATCACGGTCATCAGACCGACCAGATTTGCGATATAGGCATACGTTTCTTTATCGAAGCCGATATCCAGAGCAAACGGTCCGACCATGGCACCGGCAAAGGCATCACCAAACTTGAAGAAAATGACAAATGCGAGGATCCATATCCAGCCCGGCTTTGCCGCAAAATCCAGGAACGGGTCCACCACGGCCTGACGAAACCTAGCAACGTAGTCGAGGGCGGCCTGCGCGTTCTCTACCTGCCTGCTTTCAGCTGGCTCCCGCGCAAAGAACGACGCCAGCAGACCAATCCCCATCAGGCTCGCCATCAGCGCGTAGGCATAGGCCCACAACTCGGCAGGCGGAAACCCCAGTGCTTCAAAAAGCCCGGTCGCCCCCACAGCACCCGCGCCGGCCACAAGAAGTGCAACCCGGTAGGCCGCCACATAATTGGCCATGCCGGCCGCGTATTGATCTTCACCGAGTGTTTCAACCCGGAACGCATCAATCACGATATCCTGGGAGGCAGAGAGAAAGGCAACCAGGACCGCCGCGAACGCCATGACACCGGGAGTCCGCACCGGATCAACCAGTCCCATGCCCAGGATGGCGCACAGAAGCAGCACCTGTGTCAGAACCAGCCAGGCGCGCCTGCGACCCAACCAGCGAGACAGGCCAGGCAGGCGCGCCGCATCAATCAGCGGCGCCCAGAGAAACTTCAAAACATACGGCAAACCCACCAGGGAAAAGAGGCCGATCGTGCCCAGATCCACACCTTCGTCCCGCATCCAGATCGACAGGGTTGAGCCAGTAAGCGCCAAAGGCAGACCTGAGGAAAAACCCAGCAGCAGAATAATCAGGACCTGCCGGTCCCCATAAACGCGAAACGCGCGCAGAAGCCGCGCTCGGTTTAACAGCTGCGTGTTCATGCCGCCCCTTCACACCATGTTCTTTTCATCTGTCTTGCTAACACAGGCACCCAAGGGACGACAGAAGGAAGTGGGCGCTCACGCCGCGGCTTCAGAACGGCGACCGCGCCATTTCTCAAGCATGGCTGCAAGGTCTGCCGGGTCCACCGGTTTGGACAGATAGTCATCCATGCCCGCTGCCTGACAACTTTTCCGATCCTCTGCCATGACGTTTGCGGTCAGGGCAATAATGGGAAGGTCGCCTCTTAAACCTTCGAGCGCCCGGATCTCGCGCGTGGCTTCATAGCCATCCATCAAGGGCATATGCAGGTCCATAAAGATCAGATCATAGGTACCTGGCTCACTGTCTTTCATTGTCTCCAGCGCTTCCAGCCCGCTCTCGACCATATGCGGAATATGTCCGGCACGCTCCACCATCATTCGGGTCAATGTTGCGTTCAGCTCATTGTCTTCCGCGACCAATACGTTGAGCGCGTCGGGGCCGGGCTGCAATGCGGGCGGTGTGGTTTCCGATATGTCCGCCCCGGTGTCTTCGTTGAGCAGGCCATCCTTAGGTGGTCCGTCCCTAGAATGGCTATCCTCGGCGCTCCCGGTCTGGGTCAGTCGCGCAGCCAGAGAGGCCGCCCGGACGGGACGTACAAGATATCCCTGATAGGGAAGCGCCTGTTGGTCCGGCAATGTCTCACCGGGGGCCGTCAACAGGAAGAGGTCGAGATCACCGGTCACTTCGTGCCGGGCGATGCATCCTGTCTCCGCCACGATGAGGTCATGCGGTGTACCGTTCGCATCCTCCTCCAGCAGAACCGTCGCACCATGATCCTCCAACAACGCGCGGACGGCCCGAGCCGTTACAGGTGATGTGATTTTCAGGCGCGCGGTTCGCCCTTTCAGATGGCGGTGCTGCTGTACTTCTGCCGGCTCGACCACCTGTAGCGGCAAAGAGAGCGTGAAGCAGGACCCCACACCCTTTTGGCTTGTTACTGTGACGTCACCGCGCATAGCGCGCGCCAGACGGCGCGTGATTGTCAGGCCCAGTCCTGTTCCCTCGTAACGGCGGGCATGACCTTGTTCGGCCTGCGCAAACTCGGTGAAGATGGCGGCGCATTCCTCCTCGGTCAACCCGATCCCTGTATCTTCCACACAGATCTGAAGACGCTGGTCTTTCACATCCATGTCCACGGTTACGAAGACACCGCCCTCGTCTGTAAATTTTACCGCGTTGCCAACCAGGTTGATCAGGATCTGCCGGATACGCGCATCATCACCCATCAGTTTGATCGGCACATAGGGGGCGACGTAGCTTGCAATGTCGATCCCCTTGTCAAACGAATGGGGCGCCATCAGTTCGCACACCTGTTCAACCAGGGGGGTGATGCGAAACGGTTCTTCACACAGATCAACTTTACCGGATTCAATTTTGGAGAAGTCGAGAATATCGTTGATGATCGTCAGCAGCGCTTCTGCGGAGCGCTGCACCGCACGCGCGTGGGAGCGCTGTGCGGGCGAGAGTTCCGTTTCCAGCAGAAAGCGGATCATGCCCAGAACACCGTTCATTGGTGTACGGATTTCATGGCTCATGGTGGCCAGAAACTGGCTCTTGGCCCGGTTGGCGCTTTCTGCCTGCTCCAGCGCCTGCGCCAGATGTTCTTCTGTTTCCTTCCGGTCCGAAATGTCACGCCCGACGGTCTGGACTTCACACAGTCTGCCGTCATCATCCCGGATGGCGAAATCTTCCCAGACAAACCAGCGCGGCCCGCGGATTGTCATGATGCGCTGATCGTAGCGCACCCGGTAGGGCGGCAAGGAGAGCCCGGTAAACGTACCCAGCATGCGCGGCGTTTCCCCGTCCGGCAAGGTCGGGGTGAAAGGCGCGCCAAGCGCTTCGTCCCGGCGGAGCGCGAACGTGTCACAAAAAACCTGGTTAACGAATGTCAGGCGGCCTTCAAGGTCTTTTCGCAGGATGATGTCACCCTGATTGGCCACAAGATCACGGTAACGCTCTTCGCTTTCCTTCAGCTCCCAATTGGCGTCCCGCAGATGTTCCAGCTCAACATGCAGGTTCTGGATTTCCGACGCCTGCTGCCGCGACCGCCGCTGGAAGAAAAGCACTGCCAGGCCGCCACCCACCGCCAGGGTCAACAGATAAAAAAGGACAGAAACAGGCTCCAGCAAGGTCCACTCCGGCAAAAGGCGCGTGAAAAACATATTTCACGCGATCTTGAAGGGGGGGACTTGAGAAATGGTTACCTGTTTATCAAAAGCCGGTTTATCCCTCGCATTGTCAGGCGGCCACCCCAAGGGCAGCGCCGTTCTGGTTGCGATATGAGAGGGCTTCGGCCGCGTGCAGCCGGGAAATGGTTTCGGCCTCATCAAGGTCGGCCAGGGTCCGTGCCACACGAATAATCCGGTGATAACCCCGTGCGGTGAGACGAACACGGTCTGCGGCCTCCATCAGAAAGGCACGCGCCTCCTCGCTCAGGTGCGCTGTGCGTTCCAGCAGATCCCCATCCGCATGGGCATTCACCCGAATATGGGGAGCGCCTGCCGTCTCAAACCGTGCCACCTGCCGGGCCCTCGCTGCCGCGACCCGGATCGCCACCTCCCGGCTCCCTTCTGCCGCTGGTGGCAATGCCAGATCCCGGGCACTGACCGGCGGCACATCAATATGCAGATCAATCCTGTCGACGAGCGGACCGGACAGTTTGGCCTGATAGTCCAACACGCATTTGGGCACCCGGGCGCAGGCACGGGACGGATCACCAGCATAGCCGCAGCGACAAGGGTTCATGGCAGCGATGAGCTGAAACCGCGCCGGGAAGGTGACATGGGCATTCGCCCGCGCGACCACGGCCTCGCCGGTCTCGATCGGCTGACGCAGACTGTCCAGTACGGCCCGGGCAAACTCCGGCAATTCATCGAGAAACAGCACACCGGTATGCGCGAGCGAGACCTCTCCCGGTCGCACACGCAGGCCCCCGCCAATCAACGCGGCCATGGACGCAGAGTGATGCGGTGCCCGGAACGGCCGTGTCCGCGAGAGCCGGCCCTCGCTCAATTCTCCCGCAATGCTGGCAATCATTGAGGTGTCCAGCATCTCGCGGGGTGAAAGCGGCGGCAGGATGGACGGCAAGCGCGCCGCCAACATGGACTTGCCGGCACCTGGCGGTCCGACCATCAGCATATTGTGTCCCCCGGCGGCAGCCACTTCGAGGGCCCGCTTGGCACTTTCCTGCCCTTTGATGTCCGCGAGGTCCGGCAGGGCGGTTTCCACCTCCGCCCTGAGGGGTTTTGGTTCCGACAGCAGCTGCGCGCCTTTCAGGTGATTGATGAGCTGGATCAGGTTTTCAGGCGCGAGGACGCCTGCTGTCTCCGCCCCGAACCCGGCCCATGCTGCCTCTGACCCACTGGCGGCAGGGCAAATGATGCCACGCCCACGGGCATTCGCCGCCATCGCAGCGGGAAGCGCACCCGCAACCGCGCTGATTGATCCGTCGAGCGAGAGTTCGCCCAGCGCGACATAGCGATCCATATCAGCGGCGGCAATCACATCCATTGCCACTAACAGTCCCAGCGCGATGGGCAGATCAAAATGTGAGCCTTCCTTGGGCAAGTCAGCCGGCGCCAGATTGACCGTGATCCTCTTGGGCGGCAGACCCAGCCCCAATGCAGTGAGGGCGGCCCGCACCCGCTCCCGGCTTTCGCCGACAGCCTTGTCAGGCAGGCCAACAATCGTGAAGGCTGGGAGCCCGCCTGAGATCTGGACTTGCACATCCACTGATCTTGCGTCGAGCCCCAGAAAGGCGACCGTTTCAATATGCGCGACCATGAACCTGCCCGTCCGCAGCTATTTCCCCAAAACTTGTGTTTCAGCTTGTCAAAGCCATTGCCCCGCGTCAAGAACAAAAAAAGAACGTGATATGAGCGGAGCAAATCTGCTAAGCGTGAGGGATCGGCATTTTTGGGGAGAGAAGACAATGTCTGGGATACGCGCAACCGGGTTTGTGAAGATGGTTCTGGCGGCGGGCTGCCTGTTCGTGTTGGGGGCCACAGGCGCCACTGCGGAAGATGTGCAAGACCCCTGGGAAACGATTTCGCCGGGCGGCGAAACAGCCTGCGCACTGGACACGCCTTATCGTTTTCATGCGCGGCGCGGGGACCCCGGGAAGCTTGTTGTCTTTTTCAACGGTGGCGGGGCCTGCTGGGCGGGACAGACCTGCGATCCTGCCGTGGAACCCACGACTTACGTGCCCAGCGCGGACATGGCCCACAACGACCCGCGTACCCATAAAGGTATTTTCGACCTTGAGAATGCCGCCAACCCCGTCGGCGACTGGAGCATGTTGTTTGTTTCCTATTGCACGGGCGATGTGCATCTGGGTGAGACAGATCAGACTTACACCAAACCGGACGGGAGCCATGTGACGGTCCGCCACCGGGGTCATGTCAATTCTCATGCTGCGCTCGAATGGATGCGTCGTGCCTTCGACGCACCAAAGACCATCCTCGTTGCCGGCAGCAGTGCCGGGGCCATTGCCGCCCCGATCTATGCCGGGGTCGTATCGCAGATCTATCCTGAAGCCACACTCCACACGCTAAGCGATGGCGCGGGTGGATATGTTTCGCCTGACCTGTCCGGCATTCTCACCCAATGGGGTGTTCCTCAAATTCTGCCTGACTGGGCGAAATCAGACGACATGGTGATGACGAGCTGGAATGCTTTTACGGAGCGGGCAGCGACGGCCTTTCCGGCCATTTCTTTCGCGCAATATGATGCAGCCCACGACCGCGTGCAGGCGCAGTTTCAAGCCGCTCTCGGCGCAAGTACAGATATTGAGACCAATCTTGCGGCCAATCGCGCGGCGCTTGCGGAAAAGATTGATGGCTTCACCGGCTACACGGCGGGCGGGGCTGAGCATACGATCTTGCGAGCACCCTATCTCTATACCTATGCGGTGGACGGCGTTTCATTTGTCGACTGGCTGTCCGCGCTTGTTCAGGGTAAAGCGCCGGGATCTGTGCATTGCCAGGAAACCGCTGAAGGGTGCCAGGCGGCCCCTTCGCAAGGCACACCGTGAGGAGAGCGGATCAGAACGCCAGACAGACGCAGTTGCGCCCGGTTTCCTTTGCTTCATAAAGCGCTTCATCAGCGCGGCTCAAGACAGCGTCTGCGGTCTCCATTCCGCGGTGTACCGCGAGACCCATGCTGACGGTAACCTGGAGAGCCTCATCTGTTTCCGTCCGCATGGATGATGCACCAATGTCCTCCCGCAGACGGTTCAGCGCGGGCATGGCATCGTCGGGCATCGTGTCGGGCAGGATGATCCCGAACTCTTCGCCCCCCAGGCGACCGACACGATCATTGGCGCGCAGGTGGTTTACCATCCGGTCTGCCGTCTTCCTGATGACCTTGTCGCCGGTACCATGTCCGTAAGTATCGTTCACCCGTTTGAAGTGATCGATATCCACCATAGCGACGCACAAGGCGCGCCCTGTGCGTTCGCTGCAGGCGATTTCGCGGTTCAGCTGATCCAGGAAGGCGCGGCGGTTTGCAATGCCTGTCAGGGCATCTGTCAGGGCCAGCCTGCTTAAATCCTGCTGCATCTGCACCGACCGTGTGGCCACACGCAGCCGCGCTTTCAGCTCTGCCATGTCAAACGGCTTGCGCAAGAAGTCATCCGCACCACTATCCAAAGCTGCAATCAGCGCACGATTTCCTTCGCTCGCGGTAATGGCGATTGTGTAAATGGATTTTGTGTTCGGATTGGCTTTCAGGTTCCAGAACAATTCAAGTCCCGGCACATCCGCGTGCTCAAGATTGGAAATGAAGACGCCGTATCGGCCTGTCTCGATCTCGCGCAAGGCTTCTTCGCTGGAGGAAACAAGTGTCGGCCTGTAGTCCGCGTCAGACAGGATGGAACTTAATATTCGTCTTTGCGCAACACTTGATTCATAGACCAGCAGCTCCGTCCCGCCATCAACCCAGGTTACATCCACAGACTTATCCTTTACCGCGCCCTGCAGCCAAACTTATCCGGTGCGCTGGCTCCTATTTTCAGGGGCAAGAACTAAGCAGATGTTAATGAGTGCGATCACATGAATGAGATCGAAAGCGTCTGTTTCCCGCAGGGTCAGAAGCGATTTTCAATGGCATCCCAGATCAGGGCGGCAATATCCGCGCCGCCAAAGCGGGCAATCTCCTGAATACCTGTCGGGCTCGTTACATTGATCTCGGTGAGATAATCGCCGATCACATCAATACCCACAAAAATAAGGCCGCGCTTCTTCAGCTCAGGGCCAATCTGTTCGCAGATATCCTGCTCCCGCCGGGTCAGGTCGGATTTTTCGGCCCGGCCCCCGACATGCATGTTGGAGCGGCTTTCACCTTCTGCCGGGACACGGTTGATTGCACCAACCGCCTTGCCATCCACCAGAATAATGCGCTTGTCGCCCTTGCGCACATCAGGCAGGTATTGCTGGGCGATGACCGGCTCACGGAACAATTGCCCAAACAGCTCAAGCAGCGAGTTGAGGTTTTCATCGTCGGCCCGCAGCCGGAAGACCCCGGCCCCCCCATTGCCATAGAGCGGCTTCACAATGATATCCTTAAACTCTGCGCGAAAAGCCCTGATTTCATCGGCGTCGGAGGTAATGAGCGTTGCGGGCATCACGCCCTCAAACTCTGTCACAAACAGTTTTTCAGGGGCGTTGCGCACATGTGCCGGGTCGTTCACCACGAGCGTTTTACCGGCCTTCTTTTCCGCACTGTGCACTTTTTCCAAAAGATGCGTGGTCGTGATGTAATTCATATCAAACGGCGGATCCTGACGAAGCAAGACCACATCGGTATCGGCAAGCCTGATTTTCGCGGGCTCACCAAGGTCAACATGGTTACCCTGCTCCCGGCGGAGCGCCATCGATTGCACAGTGGCATACACGTCACCGTCACGCATCGACAAGTGCCGGGGTTCATAATAGCTCAGCCGGTGCCCGCGTTTTTGCGCTTCCAGCCCGAGTGCAAAGGTCGAGTCGCCCTTGATATCGATTGAACGGATTGGGTCCATCTGAATGGTGACATCAAGGCTCATGATTGAACTCTTTCTGCCCTGCGCGCCTGACGGCGCGATCCGGGGCACGGGTTACGGTGGGGCATGGGTATTCTTTCGTTCGGGCCAAGATGGGGGTGAGCAACGCGAATGGCAAGACCGTGATACGGGGAATGTTCAATCCGGGGGTTTGATCTGGGCGTATATCCGGGTTGGGGGAGCGTTCGATCTAAATGGCACTTTCGGGTGTTTTTGTTGCCATCTCCACCCCTTCCGGGGCCTTCACCCGCACCAGCGGCACGATTTTCCGGACACCGGATACATTCCGGGCGTGATGGACCACACGGGTAAGCTCAGCATCCGAGCGGGCAATACCCAGAAGATAGATCGTACCGCGTACGGTTTCGATATTGTAGTTAATCGCGCGCACATCGCCGTCCCCCATGATGCGGGCCCGCAGCTCTGTGGTGATGATCGTGTCGCGGGAGGCATGTGCCAGACTGCTCTCTCCATCGCTACGCAACTCATTCATCACTTCAGCAACGCCTTCCACCCCCCAGGCCAGCCGCGCCACCGCGAGGCGTTGTGCGTCGTCAGCAACCGTGCCTGTTAGCAGGACACGCCCCTCAAATACTTCGGTGGAAACTTTGGTCACCAGCGTGTCGTCCAGGTTCAGGATGCGCCGTTTGATCTCAAGATCGATTTTCAGGTCATCAAAGGCAGTTTCGACGCCCCGTTCTTCCGCGGCGGCTATGCCCGCCGTCGCTCCCGCTCCGATCACCATGCCGGGCACCGAACAGGCCGCGCTGAAAGAGGCAACACTGATAACAAGTGCAACCTTCGCCATTGATGTTCCAAAACGCATTCTGGCCTCCCCATGCGGTTTCAGACGAATCACCCGGCCTGTTTCAGGGGCAATCTCATTTCCTTTTTTAACATGAGGTTGCGCCCGGGTCATTCTTAAGTCCCCGCCTTCAGTTCCTGCGGGCCGGTATTTCCCTGCATAGTCAGGGGCGCCAGGCGTCCTTGCGATGTCGGGGAAATGTATACGGGGTGATTTCCACCACGTCGAAACGGACGGTCCGGGCGGTTTGCGTCCGGGCAAGCAATATTTCAGCCGCCCGCGCGAGCCGCACCTGCTGCCGGGGCCGCAGCGCTTCTGCCGCTGCCGCCTTTGAGCGACGCGCTTTCACTTCCACAATGATGAGGGTACGCCCCCGCCGGGCAAGAATATCAACCTCCCCGGCCGCGGTTTTTACCCGGGTGCCGAGAATAGAGTACATTTTCAGCATCAGAAGGCAGAGCGCGAGACGCTCCGCCCAGAGCCCGGTTTGGTAGGCTTCTGCCCCCCGTTGCTGGCGGGTTTTCCTCACCGCCCACCGCCGCTCATCGGGCCTTCCCCAGTTCCAGTGCGCGGGCGTAAACCTGTTTACGCTTCAGACCGGTTGCATCCGTTACTGCGGCGACCGCGTCTTTCAGCGAATGGCTCGCCAAGGCTTTTTCGAGCATGGCATCCAGGTCTACCGCCTGCATTTCAACTTCCTTGCCCGGTGGTCCCACCAACACCACAATCTCGCCCTTGGGATCCCCCGCTTTGACATAGTGCGCGTGAAGCTCTGCCGCCGTACCGCGCCGAAGCTCTTCGAATTTCTTGGTCAGTTCGCGGGCGACTGTCACCGGCCTCTCTCCCAGAAGGGCCGCCATATCCCCCAGGCTTTCCGCCAGACGGCGCGGGCTTTCCAGAAACACCAGGGTTGCCGGCACGTCGGCCACATCGGCCAGGGCCGCCCGGCGAGCGGCTGTTCTGGAAGGAAGAAACCCCGCAAACAAAAACCGGTCGGTCGGCAGCGCCGCCAGTGTCAGGGCTGCCATGACAGAGCTTGCGCCGGGCAATGTTGTCACCGCATGACCCGCAGTCACCAGATCGCGCACCAGCTTGTATCCCGGATCGGAAATCAGGGGCGTACCGGCATCCGAGACAAGCGCGATGGCGGCACCCGCTTCAATTCTGGCAAGCACACGGGGACGTTCAGCCGCCGCATTATGCTCATGATAGGCGCGCAAAGGTGTTTTTAACCCATGAATGGCAAAGAGTTTGGAGGTCACCCGCGTGTCTTCACACAGGACAAGATCTGCCGCGCCCAGCACATCGAGGGCGCGCAGGGTGATATCGCGCGCGTTGCCGATCGGGGTTGCCACGATATAGAGACCTGCTCCCAATCGACCTTGGAGGCTCTGGGTACCCTGAACGGGCTCACCGGTCGCCGCTCGGGGAACCGGGTGATCAACATCGTCTGAAGGGGGTGTATCTCTTGTCATGAGGTCAAATTGCCGTGGGGCCACCCACTTGTCCATGCAAGAAGCTATTGTCTTTTACCAAAACCATCACAAAATCGCCCTGATGTGGCAGATTTTTCGTATAAGGTGCGCAACAAGACCTGACACGCATTATCCAAGGGGAAATAGGTTGCCGACCCGATCTTCCGGACAGATTGCCCAAATCGTCACCCGCTTTGCCACTGCTCTTCTCTTCGGCGCGCTGCTTGCCGCCTGTGACAAGAGCACACCACCACCCGGCCCGGTTGTGTCCACGCCGCCTGTCGCCGTCACCCCGCCCCCTTCTGCACCACAGGCCCCGCTTGATCAGGACCTGTTTCTCAGGCCGCCGCATATGAGCGATCAGGAGCCTGTTCGGATTGCCGTTCTGCTGCCCTTCAAGGCCCAACAGAACGGGGTGCGCGAGGTTGCTGACGCACTTTTCAATGCCGCGCAACTTGCCTTGTTTGAGTTTGGTAATCGTGACGTGCTGCTGATCCCCAAAGACACAAGCGGGACGCCTGTTGGTGCTGCCGGCGCTGCACGCGAAGCCATGCAGGAAGGAGCGGAACTCATTCTGGGTCCGCTTTTCTCCCAGTCAGTGGCCGTTGTAGCGCCCATTGCTGCAGAGCGTCGTGTGCCGGTGATTGCTTTTTCCACCGACCGAAATGTTGCGGGTAATGGTGTTTACCTGTTGTCTTTCCTGCCGGAGCAGGATGTTGAGCGCATTGTCGATTATGCCATGCTGCAAGGCCTGACCAGTTTTGCCGCGCTTGTTCCACAGAACGAATATGGTTCGCGTATGGGGAATGCACTCACCCAGGCGGTTACCGCCCGGGCAGGAGAAATGAAGGGTATTCAAAGTTACCCTCCACGGGCTGAGGAAATGTTTGAGCCGGCACGCCGTCTGGCACGCTATGACGCGCGCAAGCAGGCACTCAATGCCGAACGGGCGCGACTGCGCGCTGCCGGTGACCCCGAAAGCCTTTCGCGTTTGCGGGCGCTTGAAAACCACGACACGATTGGCGATGTGCCTTTCCAGGCTGTCTTTGTGCCCGCCGGCGGGACCGAGTTGCGATCTGCGGCGCCGTTGCTTCCTTACTTTGATGTAGATCCGCGCAAGGTGCGCTTTCTGGGAACCGGCCAATGGGATGATGCTTCTCTCGGCCGTGAACCTTCGCTTGTCGGGGGCTGGTTTGCCGCACCGCCGCGCGAAGCGCATGATGCTTTTGAAGCCCGCTATGCGCGCATGTTCGGCGCGACACCTCCACGGATTGCCAGCCTTGGCTATGATGCGGTGAGCCTGGCATCGGCGCTTTCGCGGCGACCAGCCCATGATCGCTTCTCTGAAACCATTCTGGTTCACCCGGACGGGTTTGCGGGCGTTGACGGTATTTTCCGTTTCCTGCCGGACGGGCGTAACGAGCGGGGACTGGCCGTACTTGAGATGAGCCGGAACGGTCCCAAGGTCATTGATCCTGCGCCCGCCAGTTTTGTACCTGCGCCAACATTTTAGTCGGAGGCCAGTTCGACATGGGCTTCAAGCTTCACAATTTTTACATGAACTCGGCGGGTCGCCGGGTGCGCACGGTGCTGCATCTCAAGAATATTCCGTTTGACTATGTGTCGGTCGATATTTCGCCGGCATCGGAAGCCCAGCTTGGTGATGCCTATGGCAAGATCAATCCGATGCGGCTGATCCCCACTCTTGAACATGACGGCGTGCTGCTGACTGAATCTCTGGCGATCTGCGATTATCTTGAAGAGCTTTATCCCACACCCTCGCTCTATCCGGCAGACAGGATGGAGCGTGCGCACGCAAAAGCCATCGCGATGACCGTCGCCGCCGCTATCCACCCTCTGCACAATACGCGAGTGATGAAATATCTGGGTCAGTCTTTGCATCTGGACCAGAAGGCGAGCGCTGAATGGTATGTGCACTGGGCGGACAAGGGACTGCACGCGCTCGAAGCGCTGATTGAACGCGCAGAACAGTCGCGACAGGAAGACGGGCCTTTCGTCTTTGGCAAGGTGCCGTCTATTGCCGATATTTTCATCCTGCCGCAGATTGAAAATTACAAAAAGCTGGGTCTTAACCTTGAGCCTTATGCACGGGTGTGCCGCGTGGTCGATGCCTGCAATATACACCCGGCCTTTATCAAGGCCGCGCCTGAGAACCAGCCTGATTTTCCCAGCCCCTGATTACTCGCGCAAGCCGCGTGGCGACAAGTTGTGTTGGGAGCGCACCAATCCCAGCCGCAACTGTCATCCCGGACGCGAGCACAGCTCGCGAGCCGGGACCCATGAATTTTTGGAGCAACGGAAGTAACCTGTATGGACCCCGGATCAGGTCCGGGGTGACGTATGGGGGGGTGTTCAGGTAAGCAACTCCCCCAGAAGTTGATTGAGGACGAGGCGGCCTCTCGGTGTTGCGACAAGGCGGCCTCCACGCTGCTCGATCAAACCTTCCGACGTGTAGAAGTCAAGCCGGTCTTCGTTTAACGTCCGTCCACTGATGGATTGAAATCGCTCCAACGAAACACCTTCGCGAAGGCGCAAACCCATCATCAACATCTCCTCGGCAGCGGTTTCCGGCCTGATCTCGTCAGCTTCAACCTGTGCATGCCCATGGGTGTTTACGTCTGCAAGCCATTTGGTGGGCATCCGCTCTGTCACAGTTGCCCATTTTCGCGCATCCTTCGTGATCCGCCCATGGGCGCCCGGCCCGGCCCCCACATAATCACCATAGCGCCAGTAAGTCAGATTGTGGCGGCACTCTGCTCCCGGTTTTGCATGGTTGGAGATTTCATACGCCGGCAGACCTGCCGCTGTGCATATGTGCTGCGTTAATTCATAAAGGCGTGCTGCCTCTTCCTCTTCGGGAATTGTGAACGCACCTTTGCTCACCAGATCATAAAAAGGCGTGCCTTCCTCGATGGTCAATTGATAGAGCGACAGATGGTCAACCGCGTAGGAAAGAGCGCGGACCAGTTCGGCTTCCCAGTCGGCCTCTGTCTGGCCGGGCCTTGCATAGATCAGATCAAACGACAGTCTGGGGAAATGTGTTCGCGCCAGGTCAATGGCATGAAGTGCTTCCTCACTCGTGTGGAGACGACCCAGAAACTTCAGATCCCGATCGTTCATCGCCTGCACACCAAGCGACAGCCGATTGACACCCAGCGCTGCGACATCGCGAAACCGGTTGGCCTCGACACTTGTCGGATTGGCTTCGAGGGAAATTTCAACACCCTGATTGAGGCCCCATAACCGGTCGATCGCGGCCAAAACAATCTCCACGGTCTTCGGCTCCATAAGCGAGGGCGTGCCGCCCCCGAAGAAGACAGAGGTTACGGGCTTTGGATCGCTCTCGCCTGCCATCCACTCCAGTTCGCGGGCAAGTGCTGTCGCATATGCCGTTTGATCCACACTGCGCATTACATGCGAGTTAAAGTCGCAATAGGGGCATTTGGATTGGCAGAACGGCCAATGAACATAGATCCCGAAACCTGCCTGGCTTTGCGAAAAACTGTCCCGCTGGCGCTTGATCGAGAATTCAGTTGCGGGTTCAGTCAAAGGCAATGGCATCGGTCAGCTGGCGAAACGCATCCGCCCTGTGAGAAATGGCATGCTTGGCATCCGGGGCCATTTCACCGAAGGTGATGTCATATCCATCGGCCACAAAAACAGGGTCATAACCAAAACCATGTGTGCCACGCGGGGGCCAGGTCAGCGTACCCGCCACCCGACCTTCAAAGTAAGCCGTCTTGCCCTCTTCTCCCTCACTGGGGGGCCAAGCGAGACACAGGCCACAAATAAAAGCAGCACTTCTGTCGTTGCTGCCGGCCTTTTGCAGCGCGTCTTCCACCTTTTGCATTGCAAGACCAAAGTCTTTCGTCTCACCTGCCCAGCGGGCGGAATAAATGCCGGGGTCACCGCCCAGCGCGTTCACCGCGAGGCCGCTGTCATCGGCGAGTGCGATAAGGTTTGATGCCCGGGCGGCGGCGCGCGCTTTCAGCTCGGCATTGACCTGAAACGTGGAGCCTGTCTCTTCCGGCTCAGGCAGGCCCAACTCACCGGCTGAAACCGTTTCAATACCAAAAGGGGCCAGCAGAGCGGCGATTTCGCGCACCTTGCCCTTGTTGTGGCTTGCCACGACAAGTTTTGCCCCTTTCAGTGAATGCTTCATTTTGCGACCGCTTTTTTCTGCAGATCGACCAATTCGCTACAGGACGCCTTGGCGAGCGAAAGCAGTTCCATGAAATTCTCTTCCGAGAAAGGGGCGCCTTCGGCGGTGCCCTGAATTTCCACGATCCCCCCCGAACCTGTGAGGACAAAGTTTGCGTCCGTGTCGGCGGTACTGTCTTCCGCATAGTCCAGATCGGAAACCGGCAGTCCCTGGTAGATGCCGCAGGAGATGGCGACAACGTGATCGCGGAGCGGTGAAATGTCGATCATGTTGCGCTCTTTCATCCACTCAAAACACTGGTGGAGCGCGACCCATGCGCCGGTGATTGATGCGGTACGCGTGCCGCCGTCAGCCTGAAGGACATCACAATCAACCGTGATCTGGCGTTCGCCCAATGCTTTCATATCCACAACCGCGCGCAGTGAACGGCCAATAAGACGCTGGATTTCCTGGGTACGGCCTGACTGTTTGCCCGCTGCCGCCTCGCGGCGCATGCGCTCATTGGTTGAGCGAGGCAGCATGCCATATTCCGCCGTCACCCAGCCTTCGCCCCGACCGCGCAGAAACGGCGGGACCCGTTCTTCCAGACTTGCCGTGCAGAGCACATGGGTGTCACCAAATTTGACCAGGCACGACCCTTCGGCCCGCTTGGAAAAGCCAGGTTCGAGGGAAACGGTGCGCATCTGGTGGGCCGGGCGGCCGGACGGACGTGTTGTGCTCAACGGAATAACCTTTTCGGATCGGGGTGAACGAGCGTCTTTATACTCTGAAATCTGTTTGCCGGGTTTAGCGTGCGCGAGCGTTCCCGTCCAGTATGGGCACCTGCTTTCGCTCCCAAAACCACCAGGGCCGGGAAAAACGGCAGCGACCTTGCGACGTGATACACGTCTATCCATATGCCTCTTTCCATGTGAGAGCCAGATAGCCTAAAATCAGCTCTGATGAATTTGGTACACGTATCAAGCCGTTAGGACTGGAGTATGACTCCATTCCAGCGCCTGTCAGCTTAAAGAGACCCTATGCCCGCGATCCGTGATCTGAATGAGCGTTCACGCTCCATCCTGCGCCAGGTGGTGGAAACCTATCTGGAGACCGGGTCACCGGTAGGGTCACGTTTCCTGTCTCAAAACTCCAGACTTTCGCTTTCAGCGGCGACGGTGCGCAACGTCATGTCAGATCTGGAGGCGCTCGGCCTGCTTGCCGCACCGCATACCAGCGCCGGACGCCTGCCGACCGATGCAGGGCTCCGGCTCTTTGTTGACGGCCTGCTTCAGGTCGGCACGCTCAGTGAGGAGGAACGCCGCGCCATTGAAGGGCAGGTAACGCGCAACCCGAAGCATAATTCCGTCGAAGATGTGCTGACGGATGCATCCAAGCTCCTGTCCGGCCTCTCTCATTGTGCCGGCCTGGTGCTCGCTCCCAAAGCCGACACGCCGCTCAAGCATATTGAATTTGTCTCCGTGGACGCCGGACGCGCGCTGGTTGTCCTCGTCTCTGAAGATGAGACGGTTGAAAACCGGATGATTGACGTGCCCAAGGGGCTGACACCCTCGGCCCTGATTGAAGCGACAAATTTCCTCAATGCCCGGCTGCGGGGGCGCACGGTGGGTGAAGCCCAGCGGGTCATCCAGGAAGAGATCGATAGTCAGAAGGCTCAATTATCCGATCTTACCAAACGTATTGTGGAGGCGGGCCTTGCTGTCTGGTCCGGCGGTGAAGAGGGCCGGGAGAAAGCCAGTCACGACCCGCTTGGCCGGTCCCTGATCGTCACCGGTCAGTCACGTCTGCTGGAAGATGTGAGTGCGATGGAGGATCTGGAGCGGGTAAGGCTTCTGTTTCAGGAACTTGAGAACAAGGCAGACCTGGTGCAACTGCTCGGCCTTGCGCAGGAAGCAGAAGGTGTCCGGCTTTTCATTGGTTCGGAGAACCAGCATTTCGCACTGTCCGGCTCCTCCGTCATTGTCAGCCCTTTTATGGATGAAAGCCGCCGCGTTGTCGGCGTTTTGGGGGTGATTGGCCCCACACGGCTCAATTATGCGCGCATCATCCCCATGGTGGACTATACCGCGCAGGTTGTCGGTCGTTTGCTGCGTTGATCAGCGCGGTTGACTTACGCGGCTCAAAGCGCCATTTGTCCGGTCCGGCCCCGGACAGGCACGGAACATGATTTAGGTTCAAGATTTCAGAAGGCGAATACCCTGAAGTGGTATTCAGAAGGAAGCACGGTATGAGCGATCACGATAGCCCAAAAGAAAACGCACCTGAGAAGAACAGCGCTGAGCTGGAGGCTGCGGCTGATGATCTACTTGCCAAGGCTGCCGCTGCTGCCGACGGTGAAGAGGGTCAGACAGAGGCGGAAGATACGCGCACCGAAGAGGAAAAGATTGCTGACGCCATGGCGGCTCTTGCCGCTGAAAATGCGGAGCTCAAAGATCGCGTTCTGCGGGGCGCGGCTGAACTTGAAAACCTCCGCCGCCGGTCTGAACGCGAAAAGGCTGATGCGGCAAAGTTTGGCGCCTCCAAATTTGCGCAATCTGTTCTTTCCGTTGCCGATAATCTGCGCCGCGCGATTGATGCTGTGCCGGACGACCGCAAAGACGGATCCGATGATGTTGTTAAATCCATCGTTGAAGGTATCGAGATGGTGGAGCGCTCTCTGCTGACAGCGTTTGAGCAGAACGGCATCGTTCCCGTGAACCCGGCACCGGGTGAAAAATTCAATGCCAACCTGCATGAAGCACTTTTTGAGGTGCCGGGAACCGGTCAGCCGGCCGGGGCCATCGTGCAGGTTGTGGATATCGGCTACATGATCGGAGATCGGCTGTTGCGGGCCGCCCGTGTCGGCGTTGCCAAAGCCGGTGAAGAAGGCAATCCGGGTGCGAAGGTCGACACAACGGCATAAAGCAGCATAAGGCGTTGTCGGCCTGACCGCGCGTTCCGTTCTCGAATGCACTTCAGCACTGCCCTGCCCGCTTCTGCACAAGCCGGTTTGCATGTCTGTTCACGGATCACGTGTTGGCGATCGGGCTCAACTCCACTAGGCTTTTCGTCTGATCCGGATGGAGGAGCCTTTCATGGAACAGCTTATCGCCGCCGCTGCGGTGTTTTTCGGTATTCACATCTTCGTCTCCGGCACCAAGCTGCGCGACGGAATCGTCAGGGTGATGGGTGAGAAACTCTATATGGGTCTCTTCTCCCTTGCCTCTATCGGGGCCATTGTCTGGCTGGCCATGAGCTACAATGAAGCTGTGGTCAGCGCTGCCAATATTATCTATTGGCAAGCCCCGCTTGGGCTGCTGCACGCTGGCGGGATTGTTATTCTGGTTGCCAGTTTCTTTGTGGTGACGGGTGTCACCACACCCGGGCCGACGGGTGCTGGTGGCGATACGGCGCTCGGCGATGCGAGCGACCCTGCCTCTCTCGTTAAAGGCATTCATGCCATCACACGGCACCCTTTTCTCTGGGGCGCTGTGATCTGGTCATGTTTTCATCTGGCGGCGAACGGTGACCGGGCGAGCCAGATTTTCTTCGGAACGTTTTTGGCTGTGGCCTTTTTGGGCACGTTCTCGATTGATGCCAAACGCAAGCGCAAACTCGGCGACGCATGGAATGCCTATGCGTCCGCTTCCTCCAATGTGCCGTTTCTGGCCCTTGTGACGGGACGGGCAAAATTCAGATTTGCTGATCTGGGTCTGTGGCGTGTCGGCCTTGCTATTGCCGTTTTCGCCGGGCTCTTTTTCACCCATGAATGGTTGTTTGCCGTCTCGCCCGTTCCGGCGGCGTAGTTCCCCCAACTAGGATGCGGCAGACCGGCAACTGTCTTCGGGTCGGTCTTCAGGTCTGTCTTCGGGGGCGCTGTCTTCAGTGCCTGCGTCCCCCCTCCTTGCTGCGTCGCGTGGCAAGATGATCGCAGCACAGGTTCCCTCACCTTTTGTACTTACAAGGTCGAAACGGGCGCCCATTTTTTCCGTCAGGTTGGACACGATCGCGAGCCCCAGCCCGGTCCCCGTTTCACTGGCCAGTGATGCATCCCCCGCCCGCACGAATGGTTGCTTCACATCATCCATGCGATCGGGTGGAATACCCGGCCCCTTGTCGATGACAGACAAAACGGCCTCGCCGTTCCGCCCTTCCTGGATGCGTACTGTCACAGCCTCTCCAGCGGGGGAAAACTTGATCGCATTCATGACAAGATTCAACCCGATCTGCACGAGAGCATGCCGATCGCCGACCACCATGGTTGCCTGTTGCACCTGCCAATCTCTCAACAGTCTGACACCCCTCTTGTCAGCCGCGTGCCCGGACATGCGTATTACCTGCTCCGTCACGTCCTGAAGGCTGACCGTGCTGGTTGTCAGATCATAGGTGCCGGACCGAACGCGGGAATATTCAAGCAACTGGTTGATCAGGCTCAGCACATGCTCACCCGACTGATGAATGTCTTCGGCGTAAGCACGATAATGATCCACACCGCGCTTCTCCAACACACCGGATTTCATGGCGTCGGAAAAACCAATAATGGCGTTCAGCGGTGTTCGCAATTCATGGCTCATGGTGGCGAGGAAGGTTTCTCTCAGCGCGATTGATTTTTCCGCTTCGGTTTTGGCACGTTCCGCATCCGCTGCAGCCTTCGCCATCAGGTTGGCCGTTTCTTGCAGTGCGTCAGAGCGTGCGTGAAACTTGATCGCGGCCTCGCGAAACATCGCAAACCCGTCGAGCAGAACGTAAGCCGCTCCCAGCGAAATAAAAAACGGGATCACCTCCGAGCCGAAAAACGGATCGAAGGGGCCGATATCGTGAATGATGAAATAGGCCGCAAACTGCGCCAGGGTCGAAAGACACAAGACTGCAGCGAGAAAACGGGCCTGCGGCCGGTTGATCGTCAAAAAAGGCACGATCATCAACGCCGTCATCCAGTTCATGTTCGCAATAACCACCTGCGGCCAGTCCGACAAAAACAGCGCATTGAAGAAATAGAGATTGAGGCAGATATTCACGCAGAAGAAGACCGATGCCACTGTCGAGGCGGATTTTGCAATCCAGCCTTTCCACGACGCAAAAACATAGGCACACAGAACGGACACCAGTGCCAGGGTTGTGAGGATCTGGGAGAGGGTAAACTTGTCCGTGTGGATCAGCCTGGCCACCTCGAACAGGCCTGCCGACATCGCCAGAAGCGCAACCAGATAAACGCTACGCGCGATTTCCCGCGTGCCCCGCTTTCTCTCGTCGTCCGATGTTACGGACGTATCCACCATGGTCATCCTTACCTGCTGCCCCTGCCCGGCCAGGCCGGACGGCAGATCCCCAATATCTTTCTGGCACGGACCCAAAATGACGATAACGTTTTAAAAAACCGTTGGGCAACAGGGTTACCAAACTCTAAGTCACTGCTTGTCTCGCTTCATCCCGCAGCCAGCTACGAAACGCATCGGCGTCCGCCCGCAACGGGTAGTCTTTCGGGTAGACAACATAGTAGGCCGTTGAAATATCAAGGCTCAGATCAAAAGGCCGGACAAGATATCCGTCCGCCAGGGCGGCGGCGGCCAGTGCATCGTCTGCCAGCGCCACCCCGATGCCGGAGGCGGCGGCTTCAAGTGTGAGATGCGCATCATCAAAAATCGGGCCCCGGTCTGCCTCGACCTCCGGCGCACCGGCATGGGCAAGCCAGGCAGACCAGTCCTCTGTTGTGTCTTCATGGATCAATGTGTAGTGGGCGAGATCCGCAGGCTGGCGAAGCGGATGGGCGCGCGCCACAAGATCGGGACTGACAACCGGATAGGCCGAGGCCCCCAGGATTTTCTCCGCCACGAGGCCTGGCCATCCACCGCGACCATATCGAATAGCGAGGTCCGGTCCACCGCGCTCGAAGCTCACCATTTCCGGCGTTGGCACAAGATGCAGCCGCACATCCGGGTGGCGCTTGTAGAAACGGTCCAGCCGGAGCACCAACCAGCGGGCCGCAAAAGCGGGCTCCACGCTCACCAGAATAGGCCGGTCCGCATCCTGCGCCTTCACATTGGCGACAGCGTCCGCCATGCCATCAAGCGCACGCGTGGTCGGGCCGAGCAGGGTAACCCCCTGCGTCGTTAGCGCTATTTTCCGGGTGCTGCGGGTGAACAAGGGACGCCCAAACCAAGCCTCCAGTCCCTTCACCTGATGACTGATTGCGGAATGGGTCACACCCAGTTCGTCGGCAGCGGCAGAAAAGCTCAAGTGGCGTGCGGCAGCTTCAAACGCGCGCAGCATAGACAGGGGTGGCAGACGGCGACTGGACATTTGTTATTATTTCTCACATATTGCTTGAGAAAAGATCGTTTGTACTCTTGACAGGAAGTCCATAAATAAACGCTCGGGAGGCTCAATTCAGGGATAATCCCGGAGACTATCATGAATATTTTTCGCACATATACGGATTCTTTAGCGCGCAGTTATGGCGTTGCCACGTATCAGGCCCCAGCGCGGACAAGCGATGCTGTCCCCGCACCCGCAGCAGGCAAGACGACCGCGCTTTTCAATCGGCTGACCAGCGCTGCACGTGGTCTCGCCGGCCTGAAGCAGACCCCACAAACAGGTCAGCATCACGCCTTTTCCTGACATCGCGCGCCGTAAATGCGTGGCTCCGCGCATTCAGTATTGAGGGTAAATCCTCAAATATTCGCCAGAAGCGAATTTTTTTCATGCTACTGGTCTTATTGGGCGACATTCCATTGCGCATTTCTTAACGTGCGGACGCAACGGGCCGTCACCGGGTCACCCGTCTGAGGGTCAGGTTGAGGCGGCCCCCCTTGTCGAGCAAGGTGGAGGTTCCCTCATAAATGCGGGCAACCCCGTGAAACCGGAGGCGGGACGGGCCACCCAGCAACATTACGTCGCCTGATGCCAATTTGAAGCTCCGGGTCGGCCCCTTTCGGTCCAGACCGCCTAGTCTGAAAAGCGCCGTGTCACCCAACGAGACAGATAAAACGGGCACGTCGAGGGCTTCCTCGTCCTTGTCCTGATGCAGGCCCATCTTTGATCCGGGTCCGTAATAATTGACCAGACAGGCTTGCGGCTCGGGCGCTCCGTCGGTCAGGTCATTCCACGTTCGTAACAATAAGCTCGGGATGCCGGGCCAGGGCCGCTGTGTCTGCGGGTGGCATGGCTCATAACGATAGCCTTTAGCATCGGAGATCCAGCCAAGCGGCCCCAGATTGGTCATCTGCACCGACAGGGGCCTGCCGGTGCGTGGCATGCGTACCTGATACAAGGGGGCGGTCCCAACGAGCGCGCGCAACGTCTCCACCAAGGCGGCCTGCTCCGCCCGGCTGAAATAGCCAGGCCATATTCTTGTCCCGTCCACCGGTTGCAGCATGGTTTGGGGCCTTTACGCACCATTGTTCATCAAGGGAGGCCGCGCACGTGTGCTACGGCTTTGCTGTTGCACTCACGCGCCCACCCCGCTATGCACATGGGGCATTCAACCAGACGCGCAAGACTGACGCGGTCACGTTTTACCTGAAATTTCCGGTAAAACCGAGCCGAGGCGGCCTTGCGATGCGGTGGGGCCAAACATATATATCCTCCAAGCGGTTGCGACCGTTTTGAACCTTACCAATCCCCATAGGGGGTCAGAAGGTGAGGGTGGGGATTAGAAGAGCCTGACGGCTCGTGATTGGTTCCTGCCATCCGTGGGTGCTGAGTTTTCAGGCCCGTCTGGCCTGCCGCAGTCAAAAGAGGAAGACAATGGGCAAAGTTATCGGCATTGACCTGGGCACGACGAATTCGTGTGTCGCGGTTATGGAAGGCTCCCAGCCTAAAGTTATTGAGAATTCCGAAGGTGTGCGCACAACACCTTCCATGGTGGGCTTCACCCCGGATGGTGAAAAGCTTGTCGGCCAGCCGGCAAAGCGCCAGGCGGTGACAAACCCCACCAACACGCTGTTTGCGATCAAGCGCCTGATCGGCCGCGCCTTCGACGATCCCATGACCAAAAAAGATATGGACATGGTGCCTTACTCGATCGTCAAGGCAGACAATGGCGATGCCTGGGTTGAAGCCCATGGCGAGAAATATTCCCCGCAGCAGGTTTCCGCTTTCATTCTGCAGAAGATGAAAGAGACCGCTGAGACGTTTACCGGCGAGACAGTGACACAGGCTGTGATCACAGTGCCCGCTTACTTTAACGACGCGCAGCGCCAGGCAACAAAGGACGCGGGCAAGATTGCCGGTCTTGAAGTGCTCCGCATTATCAACGAGCCGACGGCCGCAGCCCTTGCTTACGGTCTCGACAAGAATGACGGCAAGACGATCGCTGTTTATGACCTGGGTGGCGGTACGTTTGACGTGTCCGTGCTTGAAATTGGCGACGGCGTATTTGAAGTGAAATCGACCAATGGCGACACGTTCCTTGGTGGTGAAGACTTTGACGGCCGTATCATTGAGTATCTGGCCGACGAGTTCAAAAAAGAGCAGGGCATCGACCTGCGCGGCGACAAGCTTGCGCTGCAGCGTCTGAAAGAAGCCGCTGAAAAAGCCAAGATCGAACTTTCTTCCGGCGCACAGACGGAAGTGAACCTGCCCTTCATCACGGCGGACGCTTCTGGTCCCAAGCACCTGACGCTGAAACTCACCCGCTCCAAACTTGAAGCACTGGTTGATGATCTCGTGCAGCGCACGATCGAGCCTTGCAAAAAGGCGCTCAAAGATGCCGGCCTCAACGCCTCTGACATTGATGAAGTCGTCCTCGTTGGCGGCATGACCCGCATGCCGAAGGTTCAGGAAGCCGTGAAGAAATTCTTCGGCAAGGAACCCCACAAGGGTGTGAACCCGGACGAAGTGGTTGCTATGGGTGCGGCCATTCAGGCTGGCGTGCTGCAGGGTGACGTGAAAGACGTTCTGCTGCTCGACGTGACACCTTTGTCGCTCGGCATCGAAACACTGGGCGGTGTGTTTACCCGCCTGATCGAGCGCAACACGACAATCCCGACCAAGAAGGCGCAGACCTTCTCGACGGCTGAAGACAATCAGTCGGCGGTGACGATCCGCGTGTTCCAGGGTGAGCGCGAAATGGCAGCAGACAACAAGGCACTGGGTCAGTTTGATCTGGTTGGTCTGCCGGCTGCACCGCGCGGTATTCCGCAGATTGAAGTCGCGTTCGATATCGATGCGAACGGTATTGTCTCCGTGTCCGCCAAGGACAAGGCGACCGGCAAAGAGCAGTCGATCCGCATTCAGGCGTCAGGTGGCCTTTCAGATGCTGACATTGATCAGATGGTGAAGGATGCTGAAGCGAACGCGGAAGCAGACAAGGCACGCCGCGAAGCTGTTGAGGCCAAGAACCATGCGGAAGCCATGGTACACGCGACCGAGAAAACACTTTCGGAAGCAGGCGATAAAGTTTCGGACGACGTGAAAGCGCCGGTTGAAGCCGCATTGGCTGAACTCAAGACCGCGCTTGAAGGCGATGATGCAGAAGACATCAACGCCAAGATGCAGGCGCTCACCGAAGTGTCCCTGAAGCTTGGTGAAGAGCTTTACAAAGCAGGTGTCGGCACGGAAGAAGCTGAAGGCGAAGGCGACGAGACCTCAGCAAAAGCCGACGGGGATGACGTGGTTGACGCCGACTTTGAAGAAGTCGACGAAAACAAAAAAGACGCGTCCTAACACCTTCCGAGCACAGGCCGGTCCCTTACTTAGAGTAGCGGGCCCGGCCTTGCTCAAGGTTCTCCGAAAGGACCTTTCGCCTTGTCCAAACCAGATTTTTATTCCCTTCTTGGCGTTGATCGCTCCGCCACTGCCGACGAGCTGAAAAAAGCTTACCGCAAGCTCGCCATGAAATGGCACCCGGACAAAAACCCGGGCGACGCGGACGCTGAGAAGAAGTTCAAAGAAATTTCCGAAGCCTACGACGTGCTGAAGGATGAACAGTCGCGCGCGGCCTATGACCAATATGGTCACGCCGCCTTTGACGGCTCGATGGGCGGACGCCCGGGCGGCGGCTTCAATGGCGATTTTTCGTCCTCCATGTCTGACATTTTTGACGACCTGTTTGGTGAGTTTACCGGCGGTCGACGCGGCCAGCGCTCCAATGGCGGGCGGGCACGCGGTGCTGACCTTCGCTACAACATGTCGATCACGCTTGAAGAAGCCTATGAAGGCAAGAAGGCGCAGATCCGCGTACCTTCATCGGTTTCCTGCGATACCTGCGCGGGTTCCGGTGCGACACCCGGCTCCAAGCCGATCAATTGTAATACGTGCGGCGGCTCAGGTCGTGTCCGCGCAGCGCAAGGTTTCTTCTCGATTGAGCGGACATGCCCGTCCTGTCATGGCCGGGGTCAGGTCATTGAAGATCCCTGCAAGTCCTGTCACGGGCAGGGCCGCGTCCAGAAGGAACGCACATTGTCCGTCACCATTCCACAAGGGGTGGAAGAGGGTACGCGCATCAGACTGTCTGGCGAGGGTGAAGCCGGGATGCGGGGCGGCCCGGCGGGTGATCTTTATATTTTTCTCTCAGTCAGCCCGCACAAGCTGTTTGAGCGCGACGGGACAGAACTTTTCTGTTCGGTCCCGGTATCGCTTACCACAGCAGCTCTGGGAGGCGAGATCGAAGTGCCGACCCTTGGCGGCGGCAAAGTGAAGGTGAAAATCCCCGAAGGCACGCAGACCGGCAAACAGTTCCGCCTGCGCGGGAAGGGGATGCCCGGACTTCACGCGCGCCGGCATGGTGACCTTTACATTCAGATCCAGGTGGAGACACCGGTTGGCCTCACCAAGAAGCAGAAAGACCTGCTCAAGCAGTTCCAGGAAGCATCTTCGTCGGACAATAGTCCGGAGAGTGCTGGCTTCTTTGCCAAGGTCAAAGACTTCTTCAACGACGCGCCTGAGTAAGCGCGCCTTTGGAGCGTGACTCCAACTTTTGGAGCACAGCCATTAACTCGACGTGCCGACACTAGTAGACTAGACCAAAGGCCGAACGATCGGTTTCGAACTGATATTGCGCTTCGGGTCGGCTAGAAAACGGGTCCTTTACCCGGACTCGGCAGGCGCGTAGAATCTGCTGTCAACAAGGTGACTGCGATGGCGACCCCAGACATTATTCCTACAGACTTGACGCTTGATCTTGGAGGCGACATCGCTCCTGAGGAGTTCCTTGCGGCTGTTCGCAGTTTCTTTGGATATGTTTCTGAAATCACAGAGGCTCAAAAAGGTGACGGCGCGGAGATTACTTGGACTGTTCGGGTCAGAGAGGGGAGCTCTTTGATCGGTGTTGAGCCTGACTCTTTTGTGCCAAGTTCTCGTCTCTCAATGATCTATCGCCAAGCTACTCATGGACTAGCTGCAGCCGGAAGCGGAAACTTTGCGAAATCCGGACTGTCCGAGAAGGCTGTTGGTCACCTTAAGAACCTGTCCGATTTGGCCTTAAAGCATGGCAATGGGAACAAGATCAATCTATGGGTCAAAAAGAAGCCGATCCCCATTAGCGGCGCCATATCTATCAAGGTGCAAGAAGATTGGGATACTAACTATCATGATTTTGGAGTGATAGAAGGCCGCTTAGAAGCAATCCAGGACGCAAGTGGCTCCATCAAAATAGGAATTAAGGACATCCTATTTCCTCGTGCCATCAAGTGCGTTGTTCCGGAGAAAATGATTGATCAAGTGCTGAATAGTTTTCGACGCCGAGTCGAAGTCGAAGGTAGAATTCACTACCGGAAAAATGGGACTCCGATCAGCATCGAGGCCGACGCGTTTACCGTTTTGCCGGAAGATGATGAACTGCCGGACGCAAATGACGTTCGGGGAATAATGGCCTCTATATGAGTATCGAGAAAATTTACTGGGACAGTGATTGCTTTCTCGCCTACTTCAAAGGAGACGCCGGGAAAGTAGACAAGTGCGACGGCGTTATTGATCGTGCCACGCGCGGTGAGGTATTGATTGTTACTTCTGCGCTTACGTTGGCGGAAGTCCTATGGATGCGTCATGGGCCAAAGCTACCGGAGGAAAAGGCTACGCTGGTTCAAAAGTTTTTTCGGCGAAGCTTTATTCGTGTCTATAACGTTTCGCGAAAAATCGCAGAATCGGCTCAAACCCTTGTATGGAATGATGGAATTAAACCCAAAGACGCTATTCATGTTGCCACGGCACTTCATCTTTCTGCAGATGCCTTAGAAACATTCGATGAAAAGCTAATAAAAAAAGGTGGCACTGTCGGAAATCCGCTTCTTTTGATCCGTGAGCCGCAAGCGGCACAACAAGGACGGCTTCCTCTTACCCCAACTGAAAAAAAGTAGATCGCAGTCTGTTCAGTTCATGAAGCAGCACGTTGGCGCGGCACGAGTGCGTAAGATAAAATAACACTTTTTACTTGGGCCTTTTTGATTGAAGACTGTGCATCGCTGCACCGTGACATTCCCCGATATTTTGACATACTTCATGTCAATAAATCAGTTGAGGAGATTGTCCCATGAGCGATGCCCCTTTGGTGACCGAACAGCGCGGTGCGGTCCTTATCATCAGCATCAATGATGCGCCGTGGAACCGCATGTCTGCTGCCTTTATGGATCAGCTTGAGGTTCTGGTTGACGAGATTGCGGTGGATGAGACGATCCGCGCGGTGGTGCTCACCGGCGCGGGGGACCAAAATTTTTCCGTCGGCATGAACCTGAAAGAAATTAGCAGTGCCGTTGCCGCCAAGGGCGGTACGGACGGGTTTTTCGATCAACGCTGGCGGGTTGTTCGCGCCATTGAAACCATGGGCAAGCCGTGGATTGCCACGTTTTTCGGAAATTGCCTTGGCGGCGGGCTAGAGCTGCCGCTTGGATGCCATTTCCGTCTCGCGGCGGAAGAGGGCTGTGCCATCGGCCTGCCGGAAATGGATCTCGGTACGGTGCCAGCCTGGGGCGGCAGTGCAAGACTGCCCCGCGTCGTGGGTCGCACCCATGCCATCGATTTGATCTTGCGGGCCAAGAAAATTTGCGGGCCAGAGGCTTTTCGCATTGGCCTTGCCAATGAAGTGTGGCCGCTGGCGGAGCTGAAAGACCGCGCCATCAAACTCGCCGAAGAGCTGGCTGCCCAACCGCGACTGGCCGTGAAACATATGCTGGATGCGTTGATGAGTGTGGAGGGCAAGACGCTCGACCAATCGCTTGCCGATGAGCGCGCGGCGGTTCACGCGACGTCCGGCACGCCGGATGCGCGGGAAGGCATTATGGCTTTCCTCGAGAAGCGAAAACCCGTCTTAAATCACGGCTAGCGGTGCACTGTGTCCCTCATGCTACAGTGGGGCCCTGTCATGTTTCTGTAACAGAACTGTAGCTTTGAGGTCATAAGGCCCACCTATTCCTCTCCTCGACCGGGGGCTGTTCCCGCGTATACGAGGAGATAAACATGATAAAGCAAGTACTGATGGGTAGCGCGGCAACGGCTGCATTGACCCTCAGCCTGGCAGGGTCGGCATTCGCGGGTTATGACGTGAACTCGCGCATTGATTCCCTGGAGAACGAACTGCGTGAGCTTCGCGCCCAGATGCAGTTGCGTGACTCCAAGCTGGCTGAACTCGAAGAAGCGACGACAGGTCTTGATGATCTGCCGATCTTTGACAGCAAGAAGCTGATGGTCTCAAGCCGCGACGGCAATTGGTCAATCCGCTTTGGTGGCCGCGTTATGCTTGACGCTTTCATCGCCGACGCAGAGCGTACAGGTGGTGTAGAGACAAGTGGCGCCGGTGCCGAGATCCGTCGCGCACGCTTCTTTGCTGAAGGTAAAGTGGCTGGTGACTTTAACTACAAGTTGCAGGTCGACTTCGCCGGTGACGCTGTATCCGTCAAAGATGCCTGGATTTCAACCAAAGTGGCAGGTCTGACCGCGAAGTTCGGTAACCAGAAAGAGCCAATGGGTCTGGAAGAGAACACATCTTCCAAATACATCACGTTCATGGAGCGCTCGCTTGTGAACGAAGCTTTCGCACCGGGCCGTAATCTGGGTGCAAGCCTTTCGACAGGTGGAAGCAACTATTCTGCTGCTGCCGGTTTCTTCACCAGCGGTATCGACAATGGTAGCGACGCAGCGACCACCGACTGGGCAACCACAGGTCGTGTCACCTTCGCACCGATCGCAGAAAAGACTGAAGCCGTTCATCTTGGTCTGTCTGCGTCCTATCGCGGTTTCGACGACAATTCAGGCCCACGCATTCGTCTGCGTAACTTCCACAATGGCACGCGTTATGTGGATTCCGGCGTGTTTGCTGCGGAAGGTCAGTTCACCATTGGTGCAGAAGCTGCTGCCGTTTTCGGCCCGTTCAGCGTTCAGGGTGAGTATTACAACTCAACCATCGAAGGCAATGGCGCCGCATCGCGCGACACGGACTATGATGGCTGGTACGTCCAGGCAAGCTATTTTGTAACCGGCGAGAGCCGTCCTTACAAAGCTGAGAAGGGCGAGTTCTCCCGTGTGAAAAGCGATGGCGCCGTGGAGCTTGCAGCCCGTTACGAGCAGATCGACATGGAAGATGCAGGCTTTGGTGCCGGTGCATCTGACAACACCGCCTGGACGCTGGGTGTGAACTACTACATCAACCCATATGTCCGCACGATGTTGAACTACGGCTCAGCTGACTATGACTTCACAACAGCAGCCGGTACGGCTGATACGGAAGTTGATTTTGTCGGTACACGCCTACAGATCGACTTCTAAGACAAGCTGAAAGCTGACACACGTTCCTCGCGTCAGCAAAGCCGTCCGACCAACCTCCCGGTCGGGCGGCTTTTTATTTGGTGTATGTCTTTGTCTCTTCTAGGCTGCGCGGACATCGGAGAGGAAGTCCTCGATCTCCGTTTTGAGACCATCCGCCTGATTGGAGAGGCTTTCGGCAAGCGAGGTTACCTGATCAGCGGCTTTCGAGGTCTCACCTGTTACCACATCCACCTCTGCAATATTCTGGCTCACTGTATCTGTGCCGGATGCTGCTTCCTGCACTGAGCTTGCAATCTCCTGTGTCGCGGCACCTTGTTCTTCCACGGCACTGGAGATGCTTGCGGCAATCTCGGTCATCTGATTGATGGTGGCAGTGACGCGCTCAATTGCCGTTACGGCCATTCCGGTTGAGCTTTGCATGGTGGAGATCTGCAAACTGATTTCCTCTGTCGCCTTTGCGGTCTGATTGGCCAAAGACTTCACTTCACTGGCCACGACCGCAAACCCTTTACCGGCTTCGCCCGCTCTCGCGGCTTCAATCGTCGCATTCAGCGCCAGAAGGTTTGTCTGCTCCGCGATATCCTGAATGAGATTGATCACGGCACCGATCTGGTCAGCCGCCTTTTCCAGATCGCCCATAACGACGGCGGCCTGTTGTGCCTCGTCGCGGGTTTGACGTGATACGTCATTGGACTGGGAAACCTGACGACCGATCTCTGAAATGGCGGAGTGAAGTTCTTCGGCGGCGGCTGCCACCGTTTGCACATTGGAGGAGGCAGTCTGGGCCGCCCCTGCGGCTGCGCCTGAAAGTTCCGTCGTTTTGCGTGCAGCGCCGGTCATGGTTTCCGCTGTTTCATGAAGACCGCTGGATGACGCTGTGACCGCACTCAGCAATGAGCTGACCGTGCTTGAGAATTTGCCTATCAATGTATCGATCTTTCGCGTCCGGGCCTGTTCAGCTTTCTGCTGCTCCTGCTGTTCGGCTTCAAGCTTGGTACGGGCAATCGCATTTTCCCTGAAGACCTCTACCGCACGCGCGATGCTGCCGATCTCGTTGCGGAGACCTGCATATGGCACGTCTGATCGCGTATCACCTTCTGCAAGAGCTGACATGTTAAGCGTAATTTTGCGGAGTGGACGGGAAATGCTTTGCCCCATTGCCAGCCCCATGATGGAGACGACGATCAGGACTGCCGCTGCCGATGTCCAGACGATGATCTGCATCAGATTACGGATCTGGTCCAGACGGGCTTCCGAGGCCTTAAGACCTTCGGTTGCATGCGCAAATGTACGGTCAAAATCGTCCGTCATGGCGCCGAAAATGTCACTCAGCTCGCTTGTGTCGAGCGCCGTTTCACGATGAAGATCAGCCCAGGCGTGAAACTTTGTCTGGTATTCCGACATGCGCGAAGAAATGCCGCTCTTCGTCGCCGCCGGCAACAGTGTATCAGCAAGCAGCGTTTTGAATTCAGAAATCCTGTCGTCGAAATTGCCCACGTATTTGTCAGCGCCACGGAGCATGAAGTCTTTTTCATGTCGGCGCATCATCAGGAGTTTTATGGTCAGTGCGTCGAGGTTTGCCTCAGCCACTTCTGCTTCCGCCGCCTGTACAGCGGTACGCAGCGCTCCTTCCAGCCCCTGGGTCTCGTCGAGGCCCATTCTTTGGTAATCCCCAACGACCAGGCGGAACTGTGTCGCGTGATCGGCAACACCTTCAATCAAGTTGGCAATTGACGGCTTGATCTCTTCGATGATGGCGAGCGAACGGATTTCATCCAGCGCGGCCTGCACATTTGTGACGGCGGTTTCATAGCGTTCCAGATATTTGGTGTCCCGGCGAAGGAGAAAGTCTTTCTCGTTTCGGCGCATCTGGAGCGCACCAATTTCCACTTCCTGGCCCAATTGGGCGAGCCGCTCATGTTGTCTTTTGTCGTCGAGGGCCGCTCCCATGATCGCATCGCCAACGATGAAGGTCGTCGCGAGAAGGGCAACCCCAACAACCCCGAGCAGCGCCAGCACGGCAATACGTGTTGAGACTTTCATTCTCTCCAGAAAGCCTAGCGCATTACCATAAAAAGAAGCCTTTGCGACATTCGTCACCATTCCCGTCATCCCGCCTAATTAGAAATCCCCGGTGCTGAAGCACCAGACACACCTATAGACCTAAAAGATTACTGAAATTCTTAACTTCATACTAAAGTCTTTGTTTTCCGACGGATGTCGGCTGGTTGAAGGCGATAAGGACCTTGCCGCGCTTACCACGCCCCTGCTCCTGATGAAGGAAGGCCGCGGCCGCGTCTTTGTAGGGAAAGACGCTGTCGATGACAGGTTTGAAAGCGCCGGTCTCCATCAAATATACAAGGCGGCACATACGTTTTTCGTCCGTATCGCCTTCGAGCAGGAAGCCCCATTTATGGGCTGAAAGCCGAGAGCGCAACCAGCCGGTCATGTCCAGGTGTGGCATGGTGGTGATGTAGGTTCCGCGCGCCTTGAGGTGACTTTTTGCCGCAGCAAAGGAGAGCGCTGGCGCGGTGTCGAAGACGATATCGAAACGCGCTGTCTCAGGGATCGTCTCATCACGGTCATAGGCCAGGGCATGGACCGCGCCTTCGCGCATCACAAAGTCTGTCTGGGACGAATGACAGATGCCTGTTACCCGTGCACCCAGATGGTTGGCGAAGTGGAGTGCGGTCAACCCCACGCTCCCGCTTGCACCGGTAACAAGAAGGTCATGTCCGGCGTCGAGCTTTGCAATACGTTCCAACGCGGCGATCGCCGTCAGGGCGCCACCTACAATAGAGGCTGCACCCGGTGCGTCCCACCCGTCCGGAATGCGGGCCAAACGGGTTTCTGAAATGGCCACTTCCTCGGCGTGAAACCACGGCCCTTTGAAAATATTTGTGTAGCCGAAAACGAGTTCGCCCGCTTTGATACGCTTCCCGTCTGTGAGAGCGATACCCGCCATCTCAATCCCGCTGACAACCGGATTTTTCCTTTTCCGCTTTGCAATGGCCCCGTTTGCGCGGCCTGTCCAGATTTCCAGATCACCATTATTGAGGCCGGCATGAGTGACGCGGACGAGGACTTCGCCTTTTGCCGGCCGGGGCTGAGGCACATCCACAAGGGTGAGCCTGGGCCGCGCGCCCTTGCCCGGCACCAGGTTAAAGCTGAGCGCTTTCATGACTGCACATCAACTGCCGAAGGCGGTTTTATGGTCGGAGACAAAGGTTTCGAGCGACCGGGTCTTACGCCCTGTCAGAAACTCGAAATCATTGGCGGGGTTGAATGTAAAGCCACCGCGAACCGCAAATGTCATCTCCGCGTTCATCTCTGCGTACCAGCGTTCTGCACCGCTTTCAATCAGTGCGTCCCGCAATTGCTCCGGTGTCAGCGCCATGAAAGGAATGTTTCGGCCGAGTGTAGCGCTGATACGTTCCGCGGCGCGTCTGAATGTCATCGGATCGGGGCCGGTGAGGCGATAAGTGCGTCCTTCGTGGCCATTTTCAGTCAGCGCTTTTACCGCAATCTCCGCGACATCGCGTACATCGATGAAGCTTGTTTTGCCGGGCCCGTCGACAAAGGCGATCGCACCCATGGCGGCAAAGCCGATAAAGTTCTGCATGAACCAGTCGGGACGCAGGATGGTAAAGGCAACACCTGATGCACGGACACGGTCTTCGATCTCACCGGTGCGGCGGACGAAGAAGATCTCACTATCAGTGTCACATTCGGCGGAGATCAGGACAAGTTGCGTTATACCGGCGGCTTTGATCTCGGCAAGCATCCGATCAAGATCCGCCAGGAAGGCGTCTGACTGATTGGTGACGAGAAAGAGCTTATCGATGCCGGGCAGCGCCGCTTTGAAAGACACGGTGTCGGAAAAGTCACCGACCGCCAGGTCGTAACCTTTATCACCAATCATCGATGCAAGCTTTGCCGGGTCGCGTGCAAACGCCCGGAAGGGAATTTCCTTCTGAATAAGTTGGCGCGCAATCTCGCTGCCCACGTTACCCGTTGCACCGGTTATCAGAATTTTTGGGGTCATTCTCAAGCATCCTCAAGGTTGGAGGTCACCGGCCCCTGAAAACGGGCGAGCGATGAAGTGAAAAGATGAGCGAGTGTCGCTTGAGCATCTGTTTGCGAAATTCGGCGGGCTGTCAGCTCGTTGCACAATGCATTGGCTGCAGCGACGAGGCCGACAAAAACCAGATGCAATGCAGGGTCCTTCGGCGGGGCTGGCTGCAAGACTGGCCGAAACGCTTCTTCAAACTGCGCCACATGGCGATCTCGCGATGCGCGCCAGGCGTCGTGCGCATCGCCGCTTGCCTCAACCGCCGCGGCGAGAGCCGCCGCCGGCCCGGCTGAAATTGCGCAAGCGACATAGGCTTCCGCGACAATGATAGAGTATTGCTCTAAATTCTTTTCGGCAGCCGCCAGTTTTTCCCGCGCGACACCTTCATAATGGCTATCGCTCGCCGCCAGCAGTGCGAGCAACAGGCCGGTGCGGGTTTCAAAATGATCATAGGCAACGGGTTTGCTGACGCCCGCACGCTCTGCCAGCACGGCAAGCGTCAGATTGTCCGCTCCCTCCGCCGCGATGATGCGATTTGCCGCCGTCAACATTTGTCGCCTGCGGTCCTCGCGGGAAAGCCTGGTTCGGGTTGTGTGCATTCGACTAACCTACGTTTCGTAACTTACTGATAGTAGGTAGTGGGTGAGAGGGGTTTCGTCAAGAGGCACTGACTGATATATCGGGCATCTGTTTGATCGGAGAGCTTGAGATGAGCGGCCAGACCATCAAGATTGTGTTGCCAGGCGCTGCGGGCCGGATGGGCCGGGTGTTGATCGGGGCCATAGCCCGGACGCCGGGTTTTGAACTCATTGGCGGTATTGAGCCGGAAGGATCCCCGCATGTCGGGGTGGATCTTGGGGTACTGGGTGGCCTGACGGCACCGATGGGCCTCACCGTCACCACCGATCCCCTTCCGCTTATCGCCAAGGCGGATGCGATCATCGACTTCACAGTTCCCAGGGCCACTGTCGAATATGCAGCACTCGCTGCCCAGGCCCGGATTGTTCATGTGGTGGCGACAACCGGGTTTTCCGACGAGGAAGAAGCGAAAATCGAGGCCGCGGCCCGGCATGCCACCATCGTGCGCGCGGGCAATATGAGCCTGGGCGTCAATCTTCTGACCGCGCTTACGCGTCGCGTCGCCAAGGCGCTTGACGATGTGTGGGATGTGGAAGTCCTGGAAATGCACCACCGTCACAAGGTAGATGCGCCCTCCGGGACAGCCCTGATGCTTGGCAAGGCCGCAGCAGAAGGCAGGGGCGTCGACCATGATGCCGTCGCCCAGCGCGGGCGTGACGGAATTACGGGAGAGCGTAAAGCCGGCGACATAGGCTACGCGGTCTTGCGCGGTGGCAGTGTGGTCGGGGATCATTCGGTTTATTTCGCAGCCGAAAAAGAGCGGATTGTTCTCTCCCATATTGCGGAAGATCGCGGTATTTTTGCCCGCGGCGCGCTAAGCGCCACCAAATGGGGGCAGGGCAAGGGTCCCGGCCTCTTTTCCATGCTCGACGTGCTCGGGCTTGCTGACTTTTAACGCCAACATTCAGGAACAAGACATTGGCCAATCTTCTGGTACTGGTCCGACATGGACAGAGTGAATGGAACAAGAAAAACCTTTTCACCGGATGGAAAGACCCCGATCTGACGGATCAGGGCCGGGCAGAGGCCAAAGAGGCCGGCGAAGCCCTGAAAGCGGGCGGATATGAGTTTGATGTGTCTTTCACCTCCAACCTGACCCGTGCACAAAAAACCAATGACCTCATGCTGGCCGAGCTTGGCCAGACAACGCTTGAGATTGTTCGCAACCAGGCACTCAACGAGCGCGATTACGGCGATCTGGCCGGGCTCAACAAGGATGATGCACGGGAGAAATGGGGTGAGGAACAGGTGCATATCTGGCGCCGGTCTTACGATATCCCCCCACCGGGCGGAGAAAGCCTGAAAGATACAGCCGAGCGGGTGCTTCCCTATTATCACGACGTGATCAAACCCCGCGTTCTGAACGGCGAGCGGGTTCTGATTGCCGCCCACGGCAATTCACTCCGGGCGCTGGTGATGGACCTTGAAGGCCTGACCAGGGACGAGGTACTGGCGCTCAACATCGCAACAGGTGCCCCGATTGCCTATGAACTGGATGATGAGGGCAAGGTGCTCTCAAAGAAGATGCTGATTGAGCGGGAAGCGCACTAAACCGGTTTTCTGGAGTAATGCTCTAATCAGACCTGTTGGATACCGCTCCGGTAGCGAAGCTGGCGATGCGTCAGCAAGGCGGCGGCCAGGGCGGTGCCAAACTCCCGTTTCTCGGCCGGTGAGAGAAAATGCGCCACGGTCAGGTTTCGCCCGTGGGAGCGGATCCGAACCGTCACATCGTCCTCGTCGTCGCGATCCGTGCCCGCGTCCTCGATCTCGACACGGGACCAATAGGGTTTGAGAACCCAGGCGACGACCCCACCTCTGGCGTCCACTTTACGGATTTTGAGCAGATCGTCGGAAAGCTGCACCGTTTCGTGGGCGCGCGCGTCCCCAAAATTTCGCCGGAAGGCGTAATAGATCAGCGCGACATCCAGCCCGAAAAATCCGAAGACAGGCCAGGCGCCCATGAGCAGGAACGCAAACCCGGCGGCAAAGCTCACGCCTGCGATAAAGATCATGACATAGAGAAACCCGCGCGGAGACAATGACCGGTGCGGTTCCAGCCAGGCATCAAAATGCAGCGGGTGAGCCGGTGAAGCTTCCAGCAAGTGATGATCTGTTTCCCGTTCCATGAATGATAAAATAGAAGAGAGGTCAGGGCCCGGCAATAGGGCGACCATAGCGCTTGTGCCGCAAAGCCATTAAGTTTGCACCCATGCTGATGAAAACCAAAAATATTGAACCGTTTTTTGAAATTCTCTCGGCCGACCTGCCGGAGCCCAAGACGGAGCTTGCCTATGTAAACCCCTACACACTCCTTGTCGCCGTCGCCCTGTCGGCGCAGGCAACGGACGTGGGGGTAAACAAGGCAACGAAAGAATTGTTCAGGAAGGTTGATACGCCCGAGAAAATGGTCGCGCTTGGCGAAGCCGGACTTCGCGACCACATCAAGACAATCGGGCTCTATCGCAACAAGGCGAAAAATGTCATCGCGCTCTCGCGGATGCTGATCGAACATCATGACAGTCAGGTTCCCCATGACCGCACCGCACTTGAGGCCTTGCCGGGGGTCGGACGGAAGACGGCCAACGTGGTGCTCAACGAGGCGTTTGGTGAAGCAACCATTGCCGTTGATACCCACATTTTCCGCGTCGCGAACCGGACGGGGCTTGCGCCCGGCAAGAATGTGGTCGAAGTGGAAATGAAGCTCCTGAAGAAAGTCCCCAAGGCCTATCTGCAACACGCCCATCACTGGTTGTTGCTGCATGGGCGCTATATCTGCAAAGCCCGGAAGCCCGATTGCGCCCAATGCAAGGTGATTGAATATTGCGGGTATAATGCCAAGACCGTGCCGGCGTGATGCCGGTTCTGCGAAGAACCTGCCTGTCTGTAATCTCTCTGTCAGTACCTTTGGGCGCTGAGCTGATAGGCTTTTGAGACAGTCGCAATACAGCCATCTGCCTGTGTATCGCCGCCGGTTGCCGCCCGTGCATCAATATAGGCGGCGCGCAATATATCCATTTCGTCCTCGTAGAAATAAACAAAGAGCGTGCAGGCATCACCGGCATAACGCCAGATTTCTGCACCCGGCTCTTCGCGCTGAAACACCGGTGTGCCCAGGGTCTTGATCATGGCAGCTTCATCCAGACCTATCAGGTTTTCAGCGCGTGGAAATGGTTTGAGCACGGGCGCGGGTGCCGACGGGTAGGCTGCCTGCTCATTATAGGTGCTGCGCTCCTGCGATGCCGGTGGTGTCAGCGTGCTGCCAAAGAGGTTGCCGCCATCAAGCGACATGCCGCCTTGCGCGCACGCGCCCAATGTCATTGTCGCGGCGAGGGCAGCCATCAGAATGATTGGTTTTTTCATGAAACTAACCCAGTTTTTGAGAACGCGGGCCCTCGCTGAACCGCTTATGCAGATGCACCATCATAGCGGTCGCAAAGAAAGGCGTCAGGAGATTGACAAGAGGGATGGAAGCCAGTGCCGCCGCACCCACGCCTGCAAAAAAGACGGAGGCCTTTTTCTGACGGCGAAGCGCGCGCGCATCGTCGGGCGTGCGATGGCGAAGTGCGACAAGCTCAAAATATTCACGCCCCAGCAGATACCCGTTCAGCCCCCAATAGGTCACGACGTTCACAATCGGGATGAAATAGAGCGGCAAGGCCAGAATGTTCAACAAAATGAGGAGGCCGGTAAATTTGAGGGCAATCCACAAGCCCTGGACGAAAGGCTGGTCACGACCGGTTGTATCTTCCGGGTAATGACGCGCTTCGACAGCGCCTGCCACTTCTTCCAGAAAGAGCCCGGCAAAGAGGGCGGATACCGGCATCAGCAAAAGAACCAATACCACCACAACAATCGCCCCGGAAAGCCAGTCGATAACCGTATCGATAAATGGCGCACCCCAGTTGGCCCCGATCGGGGGAATATATTCCAACCCGTAGAAGGCGCCGACACCGCTGAGTGCCAACAGCATGAGAGAGAGGCCGAGCGATCGGAGCATAACGGCGCGCAAGGGTTTGGAGAATGTATCGCTCAATCCCAGCGACAGGCTTTTGAACATAAATCCATCCTTATTCCGGCTCAAAGCCTGACAATTCCTGTCAGACTAACCGGTCTGTGCTCTTTCTCCAACCGATAGGAGCGCCTATACTCAGGTCTGGTTAATTCACAATGCCGGGCCTGTCCGGCGTTTCTATTCTTCCAACGAAACGAGTTTTCATGTCAGAGCCCAAGTTTGATGTTGCCGGAATCGGCAATGCGATTGTCGATGTTATTTCTGAAGGGACAGACGCGTTTCTGATTGCCCAGGGCATTGACAAGGGCGGCATGCGCCTGATCGATGAAGAAGGAGCGGCCTCGCTTTACGACGCAATGGGCTCAGCCATTGAGGTTTCAGGCGGGTCATGTGGTAACACGATTGCGGGCCTGGCGGCTCTTGGCGGGCGCGGCGCCTATATCGGCAAGGTCCGCGACGATCAATTGGGCGCCGTTTTTACTCACGACATTCGGGCGCTTGGCGTTCACTTTGAGACACCGGCAGCAAAAATCGGTCCTGCAACAGCCCGTTGTCTGATTGTGGTGACGCCGGATGCAGAACGCAGCATGAGCACGTATCTCGGCGCGTGCGCAGGCCTTGGCCCGGATGATGTGCCGGAAGATCTGATCAAAGCATCCGCCATTACCTATATGGAAGGCTATCTTTGGGATCCGCCTGCGGCGAAGGAAGCCTTTCTTAAAGCAGCAGGCATTGCCCACGGTGCAGGACGTCTCGTCTCCCTTACACTATCCGACAGTTTCTGTGTCGATCGTTTCCGTGACGAATTCCGCCATCTGGCCAAAGAAGAGGTGGATATTCTCTTTGCCAATGAAGCTGAGATCATGTCGCTCTACGAGGTTGAAACCTTTGACGAGGCCCTGCAGCGGGTTCGCAAGGATTGCAAGTTTGCTGCCCTGACCCGTTCGGGCGCGGGGTCGGTCATTGTCGGCGATGGTGAAGTTCACGTGGTGGATGCGGAGAAGGTGAGCCAGCTGGTTGATACGACCGGCGCGGGGGACCTTTATGCGGCCGGTTTTCTGCACGGATTGTCCCGCGGGGCGGACGCGGCAACCTGCGGGCGGCTTGGGTCAATCGCCGCGGCGGAATGTATCGGGCATTTTGGGGCCCGGCCTCAGGCAGACCTTAGTGCCCTGGTAAAGCAGAAAGGCATCAGCATCTAGAGCAATACTCTAATGCGGTGCCATCATTTTAGAGTTTGCGCAGGAAAACGTCGCGAATGGCGTGGTCGGGGCCTTTGCGGAGCACAAGATCCGCGCGCTCGCGCGTGGGCAGAATGTTCTTGTTGAGGTTTGCGAGGTTGATCGACGTCCAGATGGATGTCGCGACCTCAACCGCCTCATCATCCCCCAAGCTGGCATAGCGGTGGAAATAAGCGTCGGGGTTTTTAAACGAGGTTTTCCGCAGGCCCAGGAACCGGTTCACATACCATTCACGGATCATGTCTTCATCTGCATCGAGATAGATGGAAAAGTCGAAGAAATCCGAGACGAATGGCTGTGGGTCCTCTCCCTCGGCGGGCTTCCAGCTTTGAAGGACATTCAAGCCTTCCACCACCAGCACATCAGGCTGATCGACCGTGATGGTTTCACCGATAATGTCATAGTGAAAATGGGAATAGACGGGCGCTTCCACATTGCGGGCCCCGGCCTTGATGTCGGTCAGAAAGGAGATGAGACGCTTCACGTCGAAGCTCTCGGGAAAACCTTTCCGACCCATCAACTCGCGCTCTTCGAGCACTGCATTGGGGTACAGAAACCCGTCGGTTGTGACGAGATCCACTTTCGGATGGTTTGGCCAGCGGGCCAGAAGTTCGCTGATGATGCGGGCTGTTGTGCTTTTGCCCACCGCAACCGAGCCCGCAACCCCGATAATAAAGGGGGTTTTGGCGTGTTTTGTGCCCAAAAACTTCGATGTTGCCCCAAATAATTCCTGTGTTGCCGCGACATAGAGGTTCAGCAGGCGCGACAGGGGCAGGTAAATCTCGCGCACCTCTTCCAGCGAAACATTTTCACCCCAACCCCGCAAATCATCGAGGTCGGCTTCCGAAAGGGTCAGCGGTGTATCGGCTCTCAATTTTCCCCATTCCTCCGCCGTGAAATGCCGGAACGGGGACATGGAGCGGGACGTGGGCGAGCCCAGCTTCGGTTCAGGGCTTTCAGGCCGGGCCTCGGGTGCGGGGGGGCTTTTTGCTGTCATTTAACCGAAACCTTAACTCTGCGCGTCGCTTTTGCGGCCGGCCTTTTCTGTATGGCCTGACACGCCTTCGCGCCGGGCGAGTTCTGCATAAACCTCGGAAGGATCGATGTCGAGAGAGGTCAGCAATACCAGCCAATGGTAAAGAAGATCTGCGCTTTCCTTCACCATTTCACCGCGATCAGCAGACGCTGCGGCAATAATGGTTTCCACCGCCTCCTCCCCCAGTTTCTGGGCGCATTTCAGCGGTCCTCGAGCCAAAAGCGAGGCGGTATACGAACTGGCCGGGTCATCTGACCTGCGCGACCTGATTGTCTCAAGCAGCACATCCAGCTGACCGGCCCGGGTGGCCTTGTCCTCAGACGGGTCGGACATGGGGGGCCTCCTTACAGAACCGGACAAGCCGCTATTCTGCAAAAGGGGACAGCGGCGCGTTTTCGTATCAGATTTGGGGGATGAACACCAGCAAGGAGCGGACAGACGCCCGCCGCCAGGTATCCCATGCAACCTTCAAGGTGAAACGGTTTTTTCCGCTTAAAGGCGTGTCTTGATCCGCTGATCGTCGAGCGCACCCTGTTTGGTCGTTTCCAACACGGTGCCTTCGGTCAATGCTCCTCTGAGATCAGTCCCGCGAAGGTCTGCCCCATCCAACAGGGTATCGATCAGGATCGCATGCCGCATATCCGCGCCTGCGAGAAATGCGTTGGTCAGGTTCGTGTGCACGAGCACCGCACGGGTGAAATTGGCACCCGGCAGAAAATGCCCCGAGAGATCAAATCGCGTAAGATCCGTCTCGGAGAAGTTTGCCCGCTCGCCTTCTTCCTTGTTGGAGCGCACCCATCTGGAATGCTCCAGCAATATTTCCGCCAGGCGCTCCCCGGTGGGTGGGCGCAAAGCCCTTCGGGATCGCATCAGATTGGCGGACCCTTCCGTGTCTTCATCAATCGCGGTACGGGTCATGTCCGCATCCAGCAGGTTGGCGCCTTGCATATCCACTTTAGCAAGCTTTGCCCCATCAAAACTCGCGTCCCGCAAATCCGCCCCCGTGAGTTTCACATCAGACAGCGACGCCCCGTTGAAATCAACACCCATCATCTTGCAGGTTGCCATATCGCTTTTGGTCAATGCTGCGTCTTTGAAGGAGCAGGAGGGATCAAAGAGAATTTTCCCTTCGTTGCCCAGCACCTCTCCCCGCCGCAGATCGGCTCCTTTGAAATGCGTGTAGTAAAGTTTTGCACCGTCAAATTTCGCACCACGAAGATCGGCCCTTTCAAAACTCGTGTTGGACAGGTCTGCGCCATTGAAATGGGCACCAAACAAATTGGCACGCACGAATTTTGCGCTCGTGAGATTGGCTTCGGAGAAATCACACGCCGGCAGTTCCGCATCGGAAAAATTGTAACCAGACAGATCGAGGCCCGAGAGATTGCAGGCGCGAAGCACGACCCGACGGCCACCCTTCATACCTCTCAGATAGCGGCCGTGAAAATCAGCCAGCCGCTCCACCGCGCAGGCTGAAAGCCTGCGGCCAATGATTTCTGCAACTTGAGACTTTAAGCCGACCAGCCGTCTTTCCGGCAAACGAACACTTGTCTCCATCGGTTCTTTCCGTTTTCACGCGTCACGCCACGCGCATAATGAAACAGAGATTTGTGAGGAATGAACAAATGAAAAGAGGTCGTTTTTCGACAGGTTTGGTTTAATTTTTATACAAACAGCCAGCGTGTATTCCGGCGGGTTCCGGATGAAGCTTCACTGACCCTTCGAGGCCGTCTCTAGAGACGAACCGGAATGTCTTTCTTCGCCATAAATGCTTTGGCCTCGCCGATTGTGTAGGTACCGAAATGGAAGATAGAGGCCGCAAGCACCGCGCTTGCATGCCCTTCTTTCACCCCGTCTACAAGGTGATCGAGATTGCCCACGCCACCGCTTGCGATGACCGGCACACTGACGGCATCGGCAATAGCGCGCGTGAGTTCAAGATCGAACCCTTCCTTGGTGCCGTCACGATCCATCGAGGTCAGAAGAATTTCACCTGCCCCCAGTGACACAACTTTTTTGGCATATTCGATCGCGTCAATACCGGTTTCCTTGCGGCCACCATGGGTGAAGACTTCCCATTTTCCGGGTGCAACAGCTTTCGCGTCCACGGCGACGACGATGCATTGGCTACCAAATTTTTCCGCTGCTTCGCGTACGAAATCAGGATTGTGAACGGCAGCCGTCATGATGGAAACTTTGTCGGCACCAGCAAGCAGAAGCTGGCGCACGTCTTCCAGGGTGCGCACACCACCGCCCACGGTGAGTGGCATAAAACATTCCTCCGCTGTCTGACGAACGACGTCAAACAGAATGGAACGGTCCTCATGCGAGGCGGTGATGTCGAGAAAACAGAGCTCATCCGCACCCGCTGCGTCATAGGCACGTGCGGCCTCGACCGGATCGCCGGCGTCCACCAGGTCGACAAAGTTCACGCCCTTGACGACGCGACCGTCCTTGACATCAAGGCAGGGAATGATCCGGGCTTTCAGCATCAGCGGGCACCTTTCAGAAGAGCGATGGCTTCCGCCGGATCGAGCCGCCCGTCGTAAAGTGCGCGACCGGAGATTGCGCCTTCCAGGCCTTTGCAGTCAGCCGCAATCATGGCACGTATATCGTCCATGGAAGAGAGACCGCCGCTTGCGATAACCGGTGTGGAGATGGCGTTGGCGAGATCTGTTGTGGCTGTCAGGTTCAACCCCGCCAATACCCCGTCGCGGGCGATATCTGTAAAGATGATGGCAGCAACACCTGCATCTTCGAAACGCCTGGCCATATCGAGCACATCAAGGTCGGACACTTCGGCCCAACCCTCTACAGCCACCTTGCCGTCTTTGGCGTCAAGGCCGACGGCAACGCGACCTGGAAAACGCTTGCAGGCTTCACGCACGAGGTCCGGGTTTTTTACGGCGGCGGTGCCGATGATCACGCGGGTGATACCTTTTTCGAGCCAGGCTTCAATGGTTGCCAGATCGCGAATGCCACCGCCGAGCTGCGAGGGAATGTTGATCTCTTTCAGGATCTCCTCTACCGCGCTTGCGTTTACCGGCTTACCCTCAAAAGCGCCGTTCAGGTCCACCAGATGAATATATTCAAAGCCTGCGTCCTGAAAAGCGCGGGCTTGCGCTGCCGGATTGTCATTGAAGACAGTTGCCTGATCCATCAGGCCCCTTACCAGGCGAACGCACTGACCATCTTTGAGATCGATTGCCGGAAAAAGGATCATGGGCTGCCTTACGGTTTCCATTGCAGAAAGTTGCGGATCAGGGCGAGGCCGAGAGCCTGGCTCTTTTCCGGGTGAAACTGGGTGCCGATCATATTGTCCCGGGCGACGGCAGCTGTGACGGGCCCACCATACTGGGTGATGGCTGCTACCTGTGACGGGCTTTTTGCGGCGAGGTGAAACGAGTGCACAAAATAGGCGTGCGAAACGGGCAGGTCTGCCAGCACCGGATGGTCGTGTAGGACCTGCAGCTCGTTCCAACCCATATGCGGAATTTTGAGTGAAGGATCATCGGGCGTCAGCGCGACAACATCGCCCTCGATCCAGTTCAGCCCCGCATGCTCCCCATGCTCCAGACCACGCGTTGCCATCAATTGCATGCCCACGCAAATACCCAGAAAGGGGCGGGCCTTCTGCCCGACAGTCTCTTCCAGCGCCTCAACCATGCCGGGCACAGCGTCGAGCCCCTGACGGCAGTCGCCAAACGCACCCACGCCGGGCAATACGACACGGTCGGCATTTGCGACTTCATCGGCGTTAGAGGTTACTTTCACCTCGCCCCTGACCCCCAGTTCCCGGATGGAACGCTCGAAGGCTTTTTCCGCCGAACGCAGATTTCCGGAGCCATAGTCGATGATGACGGTTTTCATGTGGGAGGTTCTATTTCCAGATGAAATGAGATCCCTTGCGGGACGGGCTGCTTTGGCGCGCACCATACGCAAAAATGGCGCACTATCAATCTTCTTTCTTGGGAGATTTCTGGCACCAACAAAACACATCACAGGTTTGGGCGCGAGGATCAGGGATTGCGGCTTTGGTGTTCAGCGTCTGAAATCAGAAGATCACGATTACGCGTTTCGACCCGCCCACCTGATCCAGCGTCACCTGATCCATAGTCATTTGGTCAACTGGTCACCAGAAGGATATCAGCCAAGCTTGGTGGGAGGTGTTGGAAAGACGCCCAAAACATCATCGGGCCGTGCCTTCGGGCTCGGGCTTGCCGGATCAGGCCATACGCGCTTGTCCGAGACTTTCTTGGGCCAGACCTTCTTGGGCCAGACGGGCGTACCGGATGCCGGTTTAGCCACATCCTTGTCGCCCGCCCGGTCGAAGACTGAGCTAGAAGCCGGTGTCCCGCCCTTGCTTGTTCCATCCCAACTGGCAAAAAAACGGACCTCGGCTTCCGCCTCATCCATACCATGGGCGACCGCGATCTGGTGGAAACCCTTGCGGCGCAGCGATAGCGCGCGCAGATCATTGGCTTCGCAGGCAATCAGCACCTGTAGAAGACTGTTTCCCACCAGAAGAAGAGTGTCGGACACAGCCCACTGCTCCGCGCCCATGGCAATGATGAGGGACACAGCGAACAAGACTGCGGCCTCCCACCAAAGGCGGTGATAAAGGAACCAGACAAGCGGGGCGAGCAGTGCCCACCAAGCGATCCCTTCTTTTACAAAACGAACCTGATCTGTCTCATCGGTCAGGCTCGGGTTATAAAATACAGAGAAGGTACGCATGCGTGGTGACGTCCTGATCTTTTGGGCGTGCGGACAAAAGGGCAGCCGGCTTGAGCTTGCCTATTTTGAGCCTATCATGCCTTTGGTTGAAGGCACCTGATCTGCTGTCCGCGGGTCAATTTCGATCGCCTGACGAAGCGCGCGGGCCAGGGCCTTGAAGCAACTTTCCACAATATGGTGGTTATTCTCCCCATAGAGGTTTTCCATATGGAGGGTAATGCCTGCTGCCTGGGCAAAAGCCTGAAACCATTCCTTGAAGAGTTCCGTGTCCATTTCACCCAGTTTGGGACGAGAAAAGTCCACTTTCCAGATAAGGTAAGGCCGACCAGACACATCAATCGCGCAGCGTGTGAGCGTTTCATCCATGGGAATGAGCGCACTCGCATAACGTTTAATGCCTTTGAAATTGCCGAGCGCCTGTTTCACCGCCGCGCCAACCACAATCCCGCAATCCTCGGTCGTGTGGTGCATATCAATATGGAGATCGCCATCGACCCGGACTTTGAGATCCATCAGAGAATGGCGGGACAATTGCTCAAGCATATGATCGAGGAAGCCAATGCCGGTATCCACGTCATATTCACCCTCACCATCCAGGTCGAGGGAGACGAAGACATCCGTCTCTTTGGTTTTTCGCTCAATCGTGGCAACACGGCCCTGACTGTCTCTGGACATGCTCTGATACTTTCCCGAAGCGTATGCGCAAAACCATGGGCCTCGCGTTATCAGGTTCACTTGTTATCAGGTTCGCAGGGTGCTCGCCAGCCTGATCCTGTTGACGGACGCACTGTGCGTACCTGTTTTGCCGCTAGAGTGAAAGATCATGCTTAATGAGTGGTAAAGAACATGCCTATCCTGTCTCTTTCTGGTTCAAGTAGAAGCTCAGCGCGAAGCGGGATGCCCTTGATGTTAACTATGAACGAATCTTCGTTGTGAAAGAATTTTCGCTATGGACTCATGTATTTGGCGCATCTTTCTCACCCAGCCTTGTTAAGGTTTGGCTAACTCTGTTTGGCGGCATCAAAACTCCGTGTGAAAGTGGCTTCCTGGTCTGCCAGCCAGGGAAAATCGGTTAAGGTCTGGCGGCTTTCAGGGCGGGTTATTTGCTGGGAGCAGATTCCTGTTGATGGAGTTTGTTCGCTGATAAACCTTCTTTCGAGCCTTGAAGGCAGAACCTTTGTCCGGGTAGAACCCATTCATCAGGAGAGTGCCAAATGGACGGCGATGTCGTGGACGCGGCCTTTACGGACGCTGTCAAGCGGATGCAGGTTAGGAATGGCAGCCGCACGTTTTACGAAGGGTTTGATATGCAGCCACGAGGCACCACCAAGATCACCCAGGATCTGGCGGCATTCATCGCCCAACGAGACCATTTCTATATGGCGACCGCGTCGGCACAAGGGGCGCCCTATATTCAACATCGCGGTGGCCCGAAAGGGTTTTTGAAGGTGCTTGGCGAGACAGAGCTTGGTTTTGCCGATTTTGGCGGTAACCAGCAATATGTGTCGCTGGGCAATATATCCGAGAATCCAAAGAGTTTTCTGTTCCTCATCGATTATGTCGAGCGACGACGCATCAAGATCTGGGGTGAAGCTTATGCTGTGGAGAATGACCCCGATCTGACACGGTCTCTGGCCATTCCCGGCTATCGGGCAAGACTGGAGCGGGCCATCCTCTTCAAGGTTCAGGCCTGGGATGTGAACTGCAATGCCCATATTCTGCCGCGCTATACACCGGATGTCTTGGAACCCGCTTTTGACCGGCTGGAACGGCGGATCAAAACACTTGAGGAACAGGTCCGTTCCCTCGGGGGCGATCCCGGTGCTTTTGATCATGTGGGTTAAGAAGGCGCGTATTAAGGAAGCGGGTTCGGGTTGACGGATCGGGACGCAGCGTCCACATGTAGCCTCGAAAACCCGTTCTGTTTCAAGCATTCCGAAGGTCCCGCATGACAAACGCCCCTCAATGGCACGGCACCACCATTCTTACCGTTCGCAAGAAGGGGCGCGTGATCGTGGCAGGCGACGGGCAGGTCTCAATGGGCGATACGGTGATCAAAAGCAGTGCCCGAAAGGTGCGCCCCTTGGCTGGTGGCCAGGTGATTGGCGGTTTTGCCGGGGCAACGGCAGATGCGTTCACGCTTTTTGAGCGGCTTGAGGCCAAACTGGAGCAATATCCCCAGCAATTGATGCGGGCTTGTGTCGAACTTGCCAAGGACTGGCGGCAGGATCGCTATTTGCGCAAGCTTGAAGCGATGATGATCGTCGCCGACAAGCAGACGACACTGGTCTTGACCGGTACTGGCGACGTTCTGGAGCCGGAAGGCGGGGTTGCCGGCATCGGTTCCGGCGGAAACTACGCTCTCGCCGCCGCGCGGGCGCTTATGGATACCGAGTTCGACGCAGAGGACGTCGCCCGGCGGGCCATGGGCATTGCCGCTGATATTTGCGTTTACACAAATAATTCGCTCACTGTGGAAGGGCTTGACGCTGAGGCGTGAGTTTTACCTCCTTATTGAGCTGTTTTCTTTCCATCCTACTTGAGCATTAGACTTTATATGACTGGATTTTCTCCCCGCGAAATCGTTTCGGAACTGGATCGATTTATTGTTGGTCAGGCCGATGCAAAACGCGCTGTCGCGATCGCGCTGCGCAACCGGTGGCGACGTCAGCAGCTGTCCGACGATCTGCGCGAAGAAGTTCTGCCCAAGAATATTCTGATGATCGGGCCGACCGGGGTCGGAAAAACCGAGATATCCCGCCGTTTAGCAAAGCTGGCGCAAGCCCCCTTTATCAAAGTGGAAGCAACCAAGTTTACCGAAGTCGGTTATGTCGGCCGGGACGTGGAACAGATCATTCGCGACTTGATTGAGGCAGCGATCGGACTCGTTAAAGAAGCGAAACGAAAAGATGTTGAGGCGAAAGCTCATTCGGCAGCCGAAGAACGGGTACTGGACGCGCTGGTCGGCCCGGAAGCGGGTGCTGCCACCCGGGAGAGTTTCCGCAAGAAATTGCGCTCTGGTGAGCTTGACGACAAAGAGATCGAAATTCAAGTTGCCGACACGGGCGGTGCGGCTTCCAGCTTCGAAATTCCAGGTATGCCCGGAGCGCAGATGGGCATGATCAACCTCAACGATATGCTGGGCAAAGCATTTGGCGAGCGCACCAAAGCACGCCGTGTCATTGTGAAAGACAGTTATGAATTGCTGATTGCGGAGGAAAGCGACAAGCTCCTCGATCAGGACCAGGTTATTTCGGATGCGATATATTCTGTAGAGAATAACGGGATCGTGTTTTTGGACGAGATCGACAAGATCTGCGCCAAATCGGAGCGCCAGGGTGGTGATGTCAGCCGGGAAGGGGTTCAGCGGGACCTGCTGCCGCTGATTGAAGGCACAACGGTTGCCACCAAGCATGGGCCGGTGAAAACCGATCATATCCTGTTTATCGCCTCCGGGGCCTTCCACCTGTCCAAGCCGTCAGACTTGCTGCCCGAGCTACAGGGGCGTCTGCCGATCCGGGTAGAGCTTCAAGCTCTTACGCGTGATGATTTCCGGCGTATCCTGACCGAGCCGGAAGCCAGTCTGATCAAGCAATATATTGCCCTGCTCAAGACCGAAGATGTGACCCTCGAATTTGCCGAGGACGGGATTGATGCACTCGCGGATATTGCGGCGGAGGTAAATGCCTCTGTTGAAAATATCGGGGCACGGCGTCTCCACACCATCATGGAACGGGTGCTGGACGAGATCAGTTTTGCTGCAACAGATCGGGCTGGCGAGACCGTAAAAATTGACGCAGCTTATGTTCATGAAGCCCTGGGCGACCTGGCGAAGAATACCGATCTTTCCAAATTCATCCTGTGACATTTCGAAGGCTTGTTCATCCTTTGCCGCTCCCGGTCCGATACGGGACCGCTTAAGCAAAGGTCAATTTTTAAGCCTCTTGTTTCGCTCTCAGAACGAAATTTCGCGAGGAGCGATTCCTGCGGCTCGTCTTGCTTCGCTTATGACTCATTTCTGTTGCGGAAAAATTAAACCCTTGTTGTTATTTGAGACAAGAAGCCGTTTTTTCGGCCGGGACGCGTGCAGACAGCATGTGCTCGACAGATAATGGATCTTCATCTTTGGTTCGCCCTGCGCGAGTCAGCGGGCTCGGTCTTTCTTCGCTACGGACTCATGGAGGGGTGGCAACTTTTTGCGCTGTTTCTTCAAAATCGCAAGCAATTCATCCAGCATATCGCCCTCAAGACCCTCAATGTCACGTGCCAAACGGTTTGCCAGTTCGGTTGCCCGCGGGTCGAGACCGGACGTGTCGACCGTCACGCGCGGGTGGGATAATCGTGCCAGCTCTACAAGCTCTTCTGCCTCGTCCCAGATGATGCCAAGATGACCGATAATTTTCTGGACGAGATGGAAACCGGGTCGGCCCCGCTTTCCATGTTCCAACGCCGAGAGATAGGCCGCACTCACGCCGACAGCGGCGGCGAGGCCGGACAGGCTTTCACCCTTTTCTTCACGAAGAGCTCTCAAACGGGCACCAAAAGGGGTCACTTGTGTCGCCTCAACCAGAGATAGAGCGCACCGCCACCACCATGCCTGGGGTGCGCGGGCTGAAATCCGGCCACGTGTGTACGAAATTGGGGTTCGTTCAGCCAGCCCGGTACCAGGTCGCGCAAAACCGACCCACTATGGCTGCTTTCATGAAAATCCCGACTGTGGAGGAGATGGCCGGCGGAGCCTTTGCCCGTGATCACCAGGACCAGACGTCTGCCGGCTGCTCTTGCGTCCGTCACAAAGCGCAACAGGGCCTGCGGGGCGGTATGGCGGGTTTCACCATGCAGATCGAGCCGTGCTTCGGGTCTTAACTGTCCGCGCACCAGACGTTTGGCTGTCCTGTCATCCAGACGGTTCAGCGGTGGCGGGCCTGCGCGGTGAACGGGACCCGCGGGCCTAAATGCCTGTTTTGCGGGTAAAAAGGGTGATGGTTTTGCCTCCGACGGGATGTTTGCCGGCAGTTTTGCCCCGCTCTCCATCAGCGCCTTTCGACGACCCGGGCGGGGCTTAGTCTCGATCATGACTTCCTGCCAGAGGGCTTCTTCCTCGTCCGTTAACGATCGGTGGCGACCATGGCCATACTTTGGGCCTGGCGGCACTACTCCCTTACGTCTACTCACGGCAAAAGCCCGGCTTTCCGGGCCAAATGTGGGGGTACCAGCACAAACAGGCGACCGCTCGACTTCATGATGCCTGCTTTTTCACCAGCGCTCCTGCCGGAGCCCCAAAAATAGTCGCCCCGCACAGCCCCCTTGATGGCTGACCCTGTATCCTGGGCCACCATCAGTCGGCCGGAGGGACGGTTTTCCTCAGGCAACTCACTTTGCAACCA